>ERZ1026852.93-NODE-93-length-61932-cov-9.569501_pt1 | contig 61932 bp, 68 predicted proteins | sample MGYA00380156_ERZ1026852 | MGnify/ENA primary metagenome ERZ1026852 (study PRJEB33269, sample SAMEA4719792) | human gut metagenome | biome: human-associated habitat; feature: organic feature; material: feces | place: Cameroon | collected 2013-10 ...
GGTATACACATTACTATATATATAATGAGTACCTTTGTTCCATAAACATACAGATATATGGACAACCTTGACAGAATTTTAAAGGCAAAAGGATTGACGAAGACGGCATTGGCTGACCGCCTCGGTATAAGGAAACAAAACCTTAACGGGCTCCTCAAGAACCCCACGCTCTCCACCATCAGGAGAATAGCGGACGCACTTGACATCAATCCGAGAGAGTTGTTTGCAGCAGGAGCGGACGAGGTGACGGCACTGATAGAGTGTGACGGAGAGTTGTACGTGGCGCATGATCTGCGCACACTCCGCCAATTGGTCGGAGATTTGGAAATCTTGAAATCTGAGAGAGATGAGGCGCAGGGGTAGACCGTTAGGAACGGAGGTGGTCACCCCTCCGGAGGTAAGGAGAATATTTGAGGAGTTGGGTATACAGCTCCTCGCCACACGCAGGGCAAGGCATCTGTCAATAGCCGCACTCTCTGAGTTGGCAAGCGTGTCGAATATGACAGTCAGACGAGGCGAACACCCGGCGGACTATCCTCGGTATCTTGGGCTCCACTCTCTCGCTAAGATATGCAACGCTCTCGGCTGTGACATCGTCATCGTGCCACGAAGGAGGTGATGCCCATTGGTGGTGGGAGCGAAAAAAAAGAGGCCGCACTATATGTGCAACCCCTTTTCGGTGTGTGGTGGTGTTTGTCAATCATCAATCATCGACGCTTGGTACTAAGGCTATCTTGACTCCAAGCACCGCGCCAAGACGGCTGATTGTATCAATACTAACATTATAGCGACCGCTCTCAATACGGCTTATATTTGTCCGAGGAACATCGCTCAGTCGTGCAAGCTCTGTTTGCGACAATCCTTTTGCTTCCCTTGCCTCTCGGATCATCGTGCCGAGCCGCGCTCGCTCGGTTTGTTTGACGTTGTTTTCGCCGCACTCTGGATATTTGGCTATCTCTGCACGCTCTGCATGATAGCCCATCCATATCTCGCCTTGCTGATAGCAGTTTGCGAAGTGGGGAAGGTCTGCACCGTTAGCCGTCAAGTCGGTGTATGTATCAAGCAAGTCTTTATATGCGCCTCGCCCTGCTGGGCTCGTGTCGATTTTGCTTGCTGGCTTGCTGAAGATTTTGCCCAACTGCGGTGACATCTGCAATCGGTATGGGCAGTTACATATATTTGTGATTGCGGTCGGTGTAAGACCACCATCCCATAAAAAGTCCACGCAAGCCATTAATTTACCTATCTTGCGGTAGACAAGCATATCGTTACTTAATTCCATTTTGCTAATTCTTCGTTTATAATTTCGTTGTCCATATCGTCATTGTCGGCGCAGAAAAACTTGGCTGCTGGCTTCAGTACGTGTTCGACAAGCATTTCTTTGTCGGCTTGATCTTCTATGTTCGGCATTGTGGCGCAGTAATGCAACGCTGCCACATAATGCTCCTTGATACCCCAGGCGTTGATGTTGGCGAAGCGGAACGACACCACATCTTGTTTGAGAACCACTTCATCGACTGCGAATATCTCAACCACGCTGGCGGTGCGGAAGTGGTATATGAGATGCCGATCATCACATACACCACCCGCCAAAAACGCCAGTTCGGGCAACTGCTCTATTGCTTGCATTGTCGCTTATTTTTTCAACCCAATTTCGTAAGTGTGTACATCATAGTCGTGATAGCCTACCTTGTATCTGTCCCACACCTCGTATGTCAATTCTGGTACATCGTTAAAGACGACAAGGATTTGCCCTTCGCTCATCTTGTCAAGGATGTCTGCAATGTCGTTCAACCGCTCTGCGAGGGCTTCTTCGTCTTCATCAAATGACGCTGCGTCCTTTCTCAGTCCATCTGCCTCTGATTTCTCATATAACGACAGGCGGTCGACTTCAATAAAAGCTCTACGCATATCGAAAGGTGCGTCTTCCCATCCGCAATCTGTCCAAACCCTCTCGCCGTCACGCTTGGTGTATGAGTGCATCGTCAAGTCGTACTTCTTGGCGATTTCTTCAGCCTCTGCAAAAGAGGCGAAACCTACGATTGCTTTGCCTGTGTTCGTGTCGACCACCTTGCAATGTGATGGTGTGTCAAGGCCTTCGAGAGTTGCAGGGCAATTGGTGCTGAAATAAAATACATCACCTTCTTGGTTCACACCCTTGTAAACCCGTACATCATCATCAGCGAAATAATCAAGCATTTCTCTCGCCTGTTCTGCATCGAAACCATTCAATTCGGTGATATACGCTCCGTTGAGTAACTCTTGCAATTCTTCTTCGCCATATTCGTCGGACGCCAAAAACGGGTCTGCATTAAATGTCATCACATTAACGTCTGCTGCATTGATTTTCGTTGCCATAGTTTTTTGTTTTTAAGTTAGTATTGGTTTCTCTTTCTGACGCAAAGATAATACACAATGTAGCATATATGCAACAAAACATCCAATAAAATGCACAACGTTAACACTTTTTAGCAAATACGGGCAAAAAAGAAGGTGCGACAATGTGTGTCACACCTTACTATATAATATATACCCATTTTGCACACTTTGTGCAGATTTGTGCAAAACGCTATGTGTTGCCGAAAAACGGTGTCACCCTCCCTATGCGGTTGTGGCTGTCAGCCGCCTTGACAGCACCACCCAACGCAGTGTCACGCATGGCGGCGTAGTAGTCAAGTCTGTCGCTGCCGATCAGCGCAAGCCATCCACACACAATTGCCAACACCAAAAAGTCATGGGCGAGAGTCTTGACGAGTGCCACTTGTGATGACGAGGTGTCACCATCCATCTGCATTGCCAACGTGTATACATCTGGTGTATGGGCTATGTCGTCCGTGGTGATGACACCACCGATGGGTGTAGCGGTGTAGCCGTGCAGGTGCTCCGCCAACACCGCAAATGCCGTGTCGGCGAATCGGATAGTCCTCCGTGCATTTTCTCCCTCGCAGATGTCGTTGTATATGTGCTTGACGTGTGCCGTTTCCTCACCCGGCAGGGTGTCGGCTATCACGCTCAATATGCTCTGCGCATCGTACTCTATCTCATTGCGCATAAGCGCAATTGTCACTTGTAGTTGTCCTTTTTTCATTTTTTACCTGTTTTTTCTGTGTATTTGACTCTTTTTCGCGCATTCAAGTCGCTGACAATCGCTTCGGCAAGGGTAGTCCCTTGCTCGGCGTAAAATTTCGCACTCTCAGGAGCCAAACGCCCAAGATAGTCCGCCAATATGCTTGCAATGATGTATGCCATTGCGTTTGCTCTGATGTTTCTCTCGCCTTGCGGAGCAAGGTTGTCGGGGAGAGCAAGGGTGATGATGGAGCCGTCATCGCTGGCGGTGACACTATCCACCCACTCTCCACAGATGGTGACGAGTGATGTCACAGCGGTATCGTACATCGTTGTCAAAAACTGTGCGTCATCGTCAGTGGCAAACACCTTGTCGTAGGTGCTTGGATCATCTGCGCCGACACTCCTGCCGCCGACATAGACGGTCTCGGCAGACACCATCTGCAATGCCTTCAGCTTGCTTAGTTGGATTTCAATTCGTTTCATATTCTATTTCTCGCTTAAAAGTTGGATACTCAGGTTGTTAACCAAATTCATGATGTTGCTTTTCGCGGTTGCAGGCTCTGCTGTCGCACGTGCGTCAAGGGCGAGTTTGAGCAATCTTACGTATAAATTGCACAAGTCTCTGTCATCCAAGTTGGTAATCGCTCGCTCAAAGTTTTGTTTTTGTGACCAAACGAGGCTCGCCACAAAGTTACCGATGTCGCCACCATTGGCAAAGGTCTCAGCCTTGCGCTGTAGCTTAGCCTCCTCCCTCTTGTTGAGCACAGGTGCTTTGCTTGCGTCTATTGCCGCAAGACGCTCCCTCCAAGCTCTCTCTCTCCGTTGTTTATCCATAGTTAATTTTTATTGATTATATCCAAAGGTAAGTACTTAATTTTGAGATATTAAGATAAAAAATAATTAACTATGATAGGTAGCATTATAGGAGGAGCGATGAAGCTCGGTGGGAGCATCTTCGGCGGCATCAAGGCGCGCCGAGAGGCAAAAAAACAGCAGAAAATGCTTGACGCGCAAAAGGCTGAAAATCAAGCGTGGTATAATCGCAGATACAACGAGGACGGCACTCAGCGTGCTGATGCCCAACGCTTGCTGACCAACACGCAAGACCTGCTCAGGAGGCAGACAAAGGCGGCACAGGGAGCCAATGCGGTGACGGGCGCAAGCACGGAGGCGGTGGCGGCACAAAAGGCGGCAAACAACCAAGCACTTGCCAGTGCGACAAGTACTATTGCCGCAGCGTCTGACGCGCGCAAAGACAATATAGAGCAGCAGTATCAAGCCACCAACAACGCTTTGGAGGACAAGCAAATGCAAATCAGCCGACAGAAACAAAACGCTATCACACAAGCTGTGCAGGGCGTGGCAGGTACGGCAGACAGCATAGGCGGCATCAATGACAGATTTGACAAGGACAACGACAAGACTAAGCAGTGACATGGATAAAAAAAAAGACATCGTAGGGGGTAGCGAAGCCCCCGTAATCACCGACAAAAAAGTGACTACTACACCACCGACAACGTCAATTGGTGCGACTGCCCCATCGCAGAGCGAGGAGGAGAGCAACGAGCAGACGCAGACACCGCAGACACCGCCACAGACGATGCCTGCTCAACCGCAACCTACTCAGGTTGCTCCGACCGCTCTATCACTCGCCGCCCAGCCGCCGGTGGAGGAGTCGCCGCAAGCACCTCCTACTACGCCTGCTCCGGCTGTCACGACAACGTCAACAATACAGCCTCCGCAGAACACCGACACCGACAGGCGCAATCAAGCAAACTTGGCTGCTCAGACGACCACAGCTCCGGCTGCCAACGAAACTAAGATATTGCAGTTTGGTGAGAATAACAACCCTACCCTTGTCAAAACGGATGTGGAGACACCGAAAATAACCCCCAAAACGACCGATACGGCTCCGTCAACAGAAGATGAGGAGTACCACACGTATAGAGACTTCTTCGCCAAGCTCGCCCCCCAAACGAGTGACGAGGACAAGGAAAAGCAGATGCGCAGGGAGAGACGCAAGGCTATCGTCAGCGCGCTCGGAGATGGTCTCTCCGCATTGTCCAATCTCTACTTTACCACCAAGGGTGCCCCCGACCAAGGAATCAAGCCGGGGATGACTGATGCCGCAAAAAAGCGGATGGATGATCTACGCGCACAATGGCAGAAGGAGAAGGACAAATATCAAGATTTTATGCTGAAAGGGCTTGAGATGGATAGAGAACAGGGCAATTGGCTGAAATCATACAAGTTGCAGAAAAACGCCGACAAGCGTGCAGACGCAGAGGAGGAGCGCAAGGCGAAGACGTTTGAGAAAGAATTGCCGTTGCTCGAGAAAAAGGTGCAAGCCGCTGAAGAAGAACTGAAAAAACTTATCCGAGAGAACAAGGTTGGCGATGCTACGTGGGAAAAAAGTGTGGAGGTTGCCGAGAAAGAACTGGCTTGGAAAGAATACGAGCTTGATTTTATGAAAACGCACAAGGGCTATACTCCTAAGGAGTACAACGAGCACCTTGCTACCGAGCGTTACCGCAGCCGCACGTTGTCAAACAAGGGCGGCAAAAGCGGCAAGAGCGGCAAAGAAAAAAGTGGCGGTAACATCATTATGTCAACACAGAGTGGATACGCCTACAATCCTACAGATGCACAGGTAAGACAAGCATACAGATGGTTGCAGTCCCGGCATTTTGTATCAGGCAACGCAAAAAGCATAAGAGAGATGGCTGCGGAATTGCAAAATTACTACACTGTGTCAGGGGGAAACAGAAATAAATACGATGGCGTAAGTATTAAAAAAAGCAGACTTGACGATATTAAAGGAGGACCCCGTGTGGATGCGATGTTGGGAGGTAAGACGAGAGGAGATGGAAGCACTACGATAGACGCTGCTATTGGTGGCGGTAGTGGCGCTTTGTTGGATGGACTTTTATAATTTTTTTAAAATGGCTGATTTAAACAAAATATACAACGCACTGCGCGAAAAAGGTGTAGTGACAAAAAGTTACGAAGAATTTGCCAACGCAATGGCAGATGGCAATAAGCGTAAAAATGTGTACAATGCGCTTGCACAGCAAGGCTTGATTACAAAGAGTTACAAACAATTTAGCGATGCAGTAGCTCCGTCACCTACGCCACACACCACACGCACACAGACCACGACACCCAAAAAGACGGATTTCGTGGCGGACACCATCAATATGCTACGCACTCCGTCGTCGCAGTATACGCGACCACAGCCGAGCAAGGCGGCAGGTACGTTTGAGATGCCGTCAAAATATGACATCTATCACAATATGCCTGATGCCATAAAGCGGCATCAGACACCGACACCGCTAAAGCCGGAGGCAGTAATGCCGTCAGTACCAAGCAATGCGGCAGAGAGCGTATGGGCGGCAGCCGATAAAGCCGCAGGTGCAGAGGTGCGCAAAAAGGTTGACGAGGGGTGGTCTTGGGATAAGATTCTCCGGATGTTAAGCAGCGGAGCATCTGTCACCGGCGGACTTGGAGATGACAATGCCCAAGCCATTGAGACAACGTCAGTGGCACACCTAAAGACGCACGATCTGCAAAAGTTGTCAGACCAAGCGTGGGCGGCACTCGGCTCCAAACAGCAGCAATCAATCATCAACGACTCATACATCTATCTCAAGGAGCAGTACCCCGATGCCGATGACAAGGCTTTGGTAGATGCCGCACGTAAGATGGCAAGGGCTAAAAGCGATGAGCAGATGTACAACCTTGCTGTGGAGAAAAATATGCCTAAGAGTGTTGGCGAGTTTTTCTTGCGCAAGGCAGCGGCAGCAAGCTCTTTCGGCAGTCTATCCAAAGGGTATGCGTCAATGATGGCAGGCACAAGGGGTGATATGGAGGCGGAGGACACCGCCTTGCAGAAATATGGCGCGAAACACAAAGTGGCGGATATAGCAGGCAGTGTGGCAGGCTTTGCCATTGATCCGTTGACGTATGCCTCAGGAGCGGTAGGCGGAGTGGCAACCAAAGAAGCGTTGTGGGCAGGAGGCAAGGTCTTGTCAGAGGCGGCAGCACGCAAGATGTCGCAGACACTCGGAGGCAAACTGCTCCTCGGTGCGGTAGGCGGAGCGGCTAACTTCGGCACGTTCGAGGCAGGCGGAGAGGCTATCAACCAATACAAGTGGGGCGGCACTCTCGATGTAGACCCTGAGACAGGCAGATATGTCGTAGGCGATTTCTCGCTCGGTAAGGTAGCATCGCAGATGAGACACGGACTCACGATGGGTGGGCTTACGGGAGCATTCGGCACATGGCTCGGCAATGTCAGCACCAAAGCAGCACAAGCCACGACAAGCACCTTGGGCAAACTTGGGGTGCGTGCAGGCGAGCTCGGTGTAGGGCTTGTCGGAGAGGGTACTATATTCGCCACGCCAGAGTTTATCTCCACGTATGGCGATTACAACGATGTCATCAAGTCCGTCTCCGATAAAAATTCTCCCAACTATATTGCCGACGACAAGGAGCGGAGCAAGTATATTGCAGAGCTAAAGGCGCAGAGAGGAGAGCGGATGATGGATATATGGCAAGACAACCTTGCTATGATTGCAGGTTTCAAGGCACAGCACGCAATCAAGTCAGCAGGACGCACCATCTCCGAGCTGGCGGCATCACGCAGAGGCAAGGTTGGCTTTGTGGAGCGCATGGGCAGGATGCTTGACGGGCATCCAAGCCTCGCCCTGAGCAAGGAGGAGCAGACGGAGTTGGACAAGCACGGCTATGGCGACTTGACACAGATGGTCAAGGAGTACAAGGCGTATGCTCAAAAGGACGGAGACTTGCCGTACAACAAAATCACGCAGTTGCTCAACGACAAAAACGTAAGCGAGGCGGCAAGGGCAAAGATGTACTACTATGTCACAGGGCACTCCTTGCCAATGTCGGCAGTGATTGCGTCCAACGTCATTGACAATGGCGACAAGACGTACACCGTGCAGTCATTGGGTGACAATGGTGTAATCACAAGCAGGACTTATGGGAGCCGTAAGAGAGCGGACTACGAAAAGGCACGCATAGACAGGCAAGCAGAGCTCAACGGAGTGGCGATGGCAGAGCAGATGTTTGATAATATGGACAAAGCCGAGCGGCTAAAGGCTGTCTGCACAAGGCTCGCCCAAGACAAGGGAGTATCACCGGAGACACTGCTATGGCTGACACGCAAAGACCCGAAGCAGATGACTGCCGCGGAAAAGCGGTGGATAAAAGAGATAGAGGAAGCCGCCAACGAGGATGCACCGCAAGGCGAAAACGCCACAGTGAGACACATCAAGGGTGTCATTCTTGACGAGTATGGTGTTGATGTAGACAAGGCATTGCGCAAGGCGGCGGACAGCCGCACCGAGGCGGAGGAAACAGCCATATCGGCTTACAACAACGAATTGGCGCAGGCGGTCGCAGCGCGCAAAAATGCCATTAGACAAGACGAGACGACTGACGCATACAGACGGGGCTACGAGGCAGACACGCAAGGGATGCGTGACGCCTACGTGGCGCAGATGTATGAGCCAAGCGAGGATAATGCCGAGACACTTAGAGGGGTGGAGTCGCAAATCACGGAGAGTGCCAAATATCAAGCGGCACTGGAGAGGGATGAACTCAAGCAGATGACACATAAGGACGGCTCCATACACCTTGCCACGCTTAAAGATAAAGACAAGGACGGCAATGGCAAGCAAGTGTACATAGTAGACGGCGACATTGTGATGAAGGAAGACGGGAGCGGCATTGACGCAGACGCAAGCAGTAAGAGCGTCATCATATACGACCCGGCTACTGGAGAGAAAAAGATGGTGTCACCGACTGCGGTTGACGGCATAGAGTCGCTTGGCGAGGTCAAGACGGCAGAGCAGAGAGAGGCGGAGATAAACGCACGTATGCAGGACACCATCCAAAGAGGTAAGGATTGGTTGGAGGGCAATGTAGCCAACCCTGTCGGTATGCAGATACAATTGGGTGACGGACGTATCGCCACCATAGAGGCGATGCACGAGGACGGCAAGTCAGCCATAGCCACGCTTCCTGACGGCACTCAGTTTTTGGTGCCAAAAGACGTATTGCAGAGGATCGTCAACAACGGGCAGTATGCGGATTACAAAGCGAGGAGAGATGCCGAGGCAGGCAAACGAGAGGCAGAGCAAGGCTCCGAGAGCGCACCGGAGACAGCCACGGAAGGCGGACAGCCATTGCCGGAGGAGGCTTCCCCTAAAGAGGAGGAGCGCAGAGAGTATGCACAGGGAGACGTGTTTGATGTCGTTGTAGACGGGCAGAATATGCACGCAGAGATAGTGTCACCAAAGGACGCAGACGGCAGGTTCGTTGTCAATGTGGATGATGGCGAGTCTATGCGCACTCTGTATGTCACCCCTGAGGAGTTGGCTGCAATGGAGTATAAAGAGCCTAAAGAAGAGCCTTTGACCGAAAGTGAGAACCCACGGACAATAGATACAGAAGAGCCGCCAATCAGTAATGCCGCGCCTACAGAACACACCCCGACTGCGCTTGAGCGTATTCCGAGAGATGAAAAAGGCAACGCTCAATTCCACGATGTTGACACCGAGACCGCTTGGGATGGTCTCGTGGAGATGTCGGGCAACGAGGAAACCGCACGCAAGGTGGCGGAAGCATCGCTCGCCAATGCTGAGAAGAAGTTGAAGGCGGCAAAGGCACTGAAGGAGAAAGGAGATACCCCGGAAGAATTGTTGCGGTCAATCAAGGAAAACGAGAAGGCGGTAGCGGAAGCAGAGAAAGAGGTAGCCGCTTGGAAAGCCATCGTAGGAGAGAAAGCACGCAGAGAGGAAGCCGCCAAGGCGGAAGCTGAGCGCATAGCGACCGAGAAGGCGGAGGCGGAGAGGAAAGCCGCTGAGGAGCGTGAACGTGCCGAGGCAGAGGAGAAGACTCGCATTGAGGCAGAGAAGAAAGAGGCAGAGAGGATTGCCGCAGAAAAGGCAGAGGAAGAAGCTCGTGTTGAAGCAGAAAGGAAGGCAGAGGATGAGCGCATTGCTAAGCAGAAGGCTGAGGAGAAGGCTGAGGAGGCGGAATCCGACAAGGAGGAAGCGGAGAAGCGAATGGACGATGAAGAACCAAAGCCCTTAGGGAGTGGTGTGTTTGGAAACATCTACAACCAATTTAAGGGCAAGGTGAAGGAAGCCTTTGATTTCTTGATGAAGCATAAAGGTGGCGACTTGCTCGGTGTGTTCCACAGGAAAGATGTCGGTGACATTGATTTGGTGTGGGGTGACGAGAATGGCGGACTTGCCCATATTCTCAACAAGCACGTTGGAGAGGGTAAGAGTTTCGCCAACGTGGACGAGGCGATGAGCCACATACAAAACATTATAGAAACTGGAAAGAACGATTTTGAGGACGGAGATAAGATTGTGTTCAGAAAGGGGTCTGAATTGGTCACGGTCAGAAAAAACTTCAGAGAGGGAGGTAAAAAAATAGCCGACAAAAACTGGGTTTTGACGGCTTATGACAAGGAAGCAGCTGACAATGGCAATCGCGTTACAACCAAAGTCATTGAAGGCAAAGCTACGCCGCACACTGCTTCCATCGACAAAGGTAGCGAAAAGCCGGAGAAGAAGCAAGAAAAGCAGAGTGTTTTTGACAAGGCTAAGGAGATTGCCGACAAGGAGGAGAAGAAACGCAAGGCTGAGGCTGAGGATGACTCGGCTCTCGGTCAAGCGACAAGAGCCGTGGGCAAGAAAAAGAAGGTCAACCTGTTCAAATACACGGCTTCAGAAAAAAATAGCTATCCTACGCTGAGAGGAGTGCATTATGCCAACGGCTATGCGTATGCTTCTGACGGATCCATCCTCTTCAAGGAGAAAGCGGACTATCCTAAAGAGTGGGAGGGTACGATCAGAGACAAGAACGGCAATCTGATTGATGGAATATATCCGGACACGGAAAAGGCGATACATAGATTGGTTCATATCCTCGACAAGGAGGTTGAGTCGTTGCCGTCAAAGGAGGTGCTTGACTTCGCCATCGCTGCAAGCAAGAAGTTGAAAGGAGAGGCAATACCTGTCGCAATTGACGGAATATTCTTTAATGCAGTCAATCTGAAGAAGTTTCTTGAAGCGGTTGCATCCAAAGGAATGGACAAGGTTGTATACAGGCATCCTATGTTGTATGCCACCAACGGCAAGGATGAGATTGTAATGATGCCTACAGTGAATACATTGGAGGGAACATTGGATATTGCCGACAAGATGGAAAGAGCAGGTTTGCCCAAAGAGCAGATTGATGCGTGGAAGGCACACATTGAAGCCGCTGATAAGAAAATGTCGTTTGAGGATTTCCAAAATGCCGAAAAAAACGCCAAGAGGAAAGGTGTCAGACTCACCGAAGCGGAAAGTCCGAAGCGTAAGGCTGACGAGCGTTATCAGAGAGGTGAAGGGGGCGTGAAGCCTTCTAAGGCTGAGGTAGCGTTGCGTGATGCTGTGATAGACAGACTGCGCGAAAGCGGAATGGATGTGATTGCGGACGAGGCTGAGGGTCAGAGGGTGCTGGATGAGGTGAACGGACGAGCTAAGGTTCAGATGGGTGATGCGCCTGAGACTTTTGCTGAGCGTCAGAAGCAGGCTGTTGAAAGCCATGGTGTCGTGATGCCGGGGTTGAATGAAAGCTATGTTGAGGTTGTGAAGGATATTCCAAGACATGAATATACTGGAAGCATAGCTGAAGCAACACGTGAAGCCATTGATGCAGCGAAAAGAAAGTATGCAGGAAAGGAATTGACCTATAATAATTATGGAGCCAACTTCAATTATACAATATCTGCTAATGCTATTGATATTTGTTTAAGCCCCAAACATCAGAATTTGAGTGCAAACAAAGGCATACATTTGGCATTGGCGGAACATCTTGACGAAGTAATCAATAAGAGTGTCGAGGTGGAGGAGCATCCTGACTACATAAAGGGCAAGGATGGAAAGCGTGGCGAAGAGGTGAACCCGAATGCCATTATGCATAGATTCTATGGTGTAGCAGTAATTGATGGTACGCCTTGCAGAGTGATGACTCTGATGCGTGAAGACGGTAGAAGCGAAGAGGCCAATGGTGTCCATTCGTATGAGGTTCAAAAAATAGAAGTGCTTGACAACGAATCGCCAAGCACCTCTAATGGTGTGGGTACGCAGATGAAAGATTTGTCTGCCTATCCGCTTGCAAAGTTACTAAAAGGAGTTGAAAAGTCATACGATAAGGGCAAATATTTGCTTGATGAGAGCAAAAAACGTTCTGTAGGTCTTAGAGAGCAGCGTGTGGACGGTGCTGATGGCGTTCGTTTCTTCCGTACAGCGAATGGTGAGGCGTATGGCTTTACTGTTGGTGGCAGGATTTATATCGATCCGAGGATTGCAACGAGCGAGACCCCGGTGCATGAGTATGCTCATTTGTGGGCTGAGGCTCTGAGGAACGGCAATCCTAAGGAATGGCAGAACGTTGTGGAGCTTATGAAGGGCACGAAGGTCTGGGACGAGGTGAAGGCGCGTTATCCTGAGTTGAAGAGTGACGACGAGATTGCTGACGAGGTGATTGCTACGTATTCAGGCAGACGTGGTGCGGAGCGTCTGCGTGAGGAGCAGCGCAAGATTGCTGAGGGTAATGGCGGCGTGTTTGAGAAGGCTGAGGCTGTCAATGCTCTTGAACGCGTGAAGCAGGCTCTGAAGAAGTTCTGGAATGGTGTGGCTGACTTCCTGCACATTCATTACAAGAGTGCAGAGGAAGTTGCCGACCGTGTGATGAAGGATTTGCTTGAGGGTGTTGACCCAAGAAAGATGGGAAAAACAAAGGACGGTGGTGTACGATTCAGTGCTAAACAAAAAAGAGCACTTGAAACCGCCTCTCTTGGAAATGTTCCAAGGTCATTAACTGTCGTTTCAAGTGCTGCTGGTGCAAATGTATTAAATAATATTGAGAATCTTGCAAAAGAATTTGAAAAACCTGCAACCCAGCCTAAAACTTTCATTGGTGATGTAGCGAAGGCTCTTGGTGCAAGCAGGTTCGGCAGTGGTAGCGAGTCTGCTACATTCGAGACCAAGAATGGTAATATTGTAACAATTCGCCTTGCGAACCATAATGCTCATGTTTCCGGCTTTGACCATAACGACAAGGATAATGGTATAAGTATCGTTATTTCTCCAACGCCTAATGAGGGCATTACAAACGATGGCAACGCTCATATCACGGAGTTCTATTATGACTCTATCAAGTTGCGTAGAGCCGAGGGTAAGCCTTTGGCTGAGATTGTGCGCTCTATCAAGCAGGCTCTGTACAGTGGTGAGTTTAAGGACACGACTGGACTTGCCGAGCGTCAGGAGGTGAATGGTGAGGATGTGATTCGCTATCAGTCGTCATCAGAGAATAGCGACAAGACTCTTGCCGGTGTTCATAACATCACAGAGGAGAAGCTGCGCAAGGCTTTGAAGTTGGGAGGTCTTGCAAATCCGAGTGTTGCAGTGATAGACATTTCCAAGAATAGTCATGAGGGTTTTGGTGAGATTTCGCTGATATTGCCTTCTGAAAAGGTGGCTAAGAGAACAGGAAAGAACGCTGGTACTTGGCAGGGAGATGCTTGGACTCCTACCTATCCGCAGATAGAGAGACGGATGAGCAACAAGGGGGCTGAAAAAGCTTCTAAGGATGTTCTTTCTGTTCCTAGTGATATGTATAGCGAGGTAAGAATTGGACTTGACCGATGGCTGGATAGTGGAGAAGCAAACTCTGCTATGGCTTATATGTTCCTTCACGAAAAGGGTGTGGCTCCTGAACCGAAGAAGATTCAGCCTAAGTTTAGTGATGAAGCATACAACGAGTTGAAGTCTATTACTGCTGGAAACTTCAATATCTATGGTATCAGCAAAGCTGATGCCCAGAAGGTCTTGGCTATGTACATTGACGCCTATTTTGATGGCGATAAGGATTTGTATGAGGATAAGACCAAGGCTTGGCTGGAAAAAAACAGGTCTATCGTTGATGCTGGTGATAAGGGTGGAATGAGATATGCCATCGCCAAGGAGAATGTTAAACTGTATGATGAATATGGTTTCAACTACAGGGGTGTGCAGACTTTCGTCAGGGATGTAGAGTATGATCATCGTAATACTGGAGTTGACATGAATGCTACGCTTAATGAGGTTGAAGACTACATTAAGACCAATAGCTTGACAGATGAGTTCAATACTTGGCAGGAAGGTAAGGAAAAGGAATATGGAATTAAGGAGGTTATCTTTGATGGCTTTACTCCTAGTGGTAATCGTAGATATATACCAAACACATTGGAGAATGTTTCCAAGATAATGAAGAAACAAGGTCGAAATGGTGCAACAGGAGCATGGGCATCTTTCCCGAACTTTGCTGCAAGGTTGATGCCTTCTTATGGAACATTGGAGGATATTCGCTCTAAGAAAGGCTTGTTGACTTCTGACCGTGAAAAAATTGATGATTTCAGAGAAAAGTGGTCGAAGGTATTCTTTGAACTTGGCATGAAGTGCCAGCCTGACGCAACTGGTACTTTTGATGATTATGGTTTTGATAGACTTTCTGAGGCAGCTATGACCAGTGACCCACAAGCCTTTTTGAAGCAGGAGTACAATGTGGACTTCTCTGACGAGGACACAAAACGTTTGAAGAAAATGGTTAAGGCAATTAAGGAAGAGTATCCTGCCATGTACTTTGAGACGAAGTTTGAGCGTCCTGTTTACTTGAATGAATTTGCTGCAGTTGTCGTGCCTAATGACTTGGGAGCTGATGTGAAAAAGGCACTGTCAGATTTAGGCATTGCAATGTATGAATATGATGCATCGAAGGAAGGTGACCGTAGTCGTGCCTTTGATGAAGCGGTAAAGAGCAGTGGAAAGATTCGCTTCCAGTTCATCGGTGAGAAGGGTGCTGCGGAAGCCGACCATGCCGAGGAGGTTTTTGCAAACGAAAATGTAGAGCGCAGTGTAAGGGAGAGCCGAAGCGAGAAGACGGATTTGACAGCGGAGGAACGGGAACTGAGGGACAACCTTGTGGAGCGTATGCGCAAGGGAGGACTTGACGTGGTGACTGATTCGGAAGAGATGCAGAGAGTCATAGACAGACTGAACGGAAGAGGGCGGTTAAGCGGCAGACAAAAATCAGCACTTGAAACCGCGACGATAGCAGCCGAAGCCACTAATAATGCCACTGTCATTTCAAGTGCTGACGGAGCAAAGATACAAAACAATCTTGTAACACTTGCAACAAATTATGAGAAAATTGCAAACAAGACAAGAGGTTTTATAACAGACTTGTCACACGCACTCGGTTTAAAGCGACACGAATCAAGCCAATATGGGACTTTTGAGACACCCGATGGTAAACGGATAACCATTCGTGTAAGCAACCATAACGCACGAGTGTCCAACTTTGACAAAAATAATGAGAGCGATGGAATAAGCATTGTTATTTCAAGCCACAAAAACAAAGGCTTGCTCAATGACGGCAACGCCCATATCATAGAATATTTCTACCCAAAACGTGCGCTTGAAAACGCAGAAGGCAAGCCTTTGGCAGAGATGATCCGTTCGGTATCTGACGCATTGGCTGGTGAAGAGTTCAAAGACACGACAGGCTTGGCCGAGCGCGAGGAGGTTAACACCGGTTCAGTCCGTGAGCATCGTGTGTACCACGGCAGCGGAGCGGACTTCGATGCTTTCGACCACTCGCATATGGGCGAGGGAGAAGGTGCGCAGGCTTACGGCTGGGGTACTTATGTGACCGAGGTGGAAGGTATCGGCAGGACGTATGCTGTTCAGAATAGCAAGTATGCAAGAGAATATCCTATATATAATGGTGATTCCCACGGACTTAGCGAGGGACGCATCAATGAAATATTAGAGGTCTTTTTAGATGGTGTCTCTGACGAAACCTATATCCTAAGAGCGTGGGATGATGCTATGCAGTGGTATAGCAGTAGGAAGGACGATGATTATGCACAATCTTTAGTCAGAGACGCATCATTACTGAATCCTTCTGATATTTCCATTGCTGGGTCCAAGACAAGAAATCTTTACACTGTAGAAATCCCCGATGACAACGGCAGCAACTATCTGGATTATACTGGCAGAAACAGCAGTATGCCGTCGCAAAGAATAGATGCGATATGTGAGCAGCTTGAACAACTGGGTTGGGTGCGTAAGGACTTGCCGAGTATGATAAGGCTGACAGATTCTTATGACAATATCGTAATTAATCCAAATGCAACTGGAGCGGATCTTTATGAGGAAATAAAGACTGCATTAAAGAGTGGCAGGAAAGCGAGCGAACTGTTGTCGAGAGCCGGCTTTGTGGGAATCAAATATCCCGCGGAGTATACAAGCGGTGGCCGTAAGGATGGCGCAAAGAACTACGTTATCTTCAACGAGAATGACGCGAAGATAACCGCCCATACACGCTTTCTGCGGACTGCAGGCGGAGATGTGTACGGCTTGGTGAAGGACGGACGCATATACCTTGACCCAAAGGTGGCTACAGCGGAGACTGCGGTACACGAATACACGCATCTGTGGGGCGATATGCTGAGACGCAAGGATTCCGAGCAATGGAACCACACGGTGAAGGAACTGAAGAACAGCGTTCTTTGGGAGGAAGTGAAGGAGTCGTATCCGGAGCTGAAGACCGATGACGAGATAGCGGACGAGGTGTTGTCGACGTTCAGCGGACGCAGAGGAGCGGAACGCTTGCGCGAGGAAGCACGCAGGGTTGCCGATGGCGATGGCGGAGTGTTCACCAAGGCGAAGGCTATAGAGACGTTGGAGCGAGTGAAGGAAGCCATAGCGCGGTTCTGGGAAGGAGTGGCGAGGATGTTCGGCATCAACCGCTACCGCAGTGCCGAGGAGTTGGCGGATATGGCTATGAGGGACTTGCTTGACTCCAAGAATCCTATGAAGGATGAGAGCGGAATGAGAAAGCGAGGAGAGGTTGGCGAGCGTGAGAGCGTGTTTGACGTGGCGGATAGAGTATCGCAGAACCTTGAGGAGCGGACGAGGGCGATGGGCTCCAGGGTTGAGAAGCGGATGGCAGATGTGGCACAGAAACTTGAGGGCAAGGAATTGTCGATGGAACAGAAAGCTGTTGTTGATGTATTCAGCGGAGAGAAAGACAACCAAAAATTTTCTGTTGAAAGGAATGGCGTAAAACAACAGTTCTTATTGAAGCAAGGACAAGAGGATAAAGCTGGCGCCAAGCATAGCCTGTATAGGCATTATGGCACAAACACCGGTGTCATAACTGCTGATGATGTCCTTAAGATTCCGCAAGTGTTGGAACGTGGAGAAAGAATAGAAAAGGCTAAAGGTGGCAAGAAGATGGCTGTGTATACTATGGATATTGATGGAGTTAAATATACTGTGCTTACCCGTGTTGGGAAAAACAATGAAATAGTTGATGACTTCTATTCAAACAAAAAAGGTTCTGAATCTTCCGTGTACCGCAATGTTGAAAACATTGACAACACTCCCGAAGGAGCACGCCGCAAAGATTCTGAACCGAGCGCAAAGGTAGAGGATAAATCCGAATCGCCAAAACTTTTTGGCGAAGAAATTATTGATGACGGCAAAAAGGGTTCAGATTCAATTGACCGCTCCGTCAGAGAGAATCCCAAAAACGAGGATAAACCTCGCCTCAGCAGAAAGCCGGGCGAGAGCATCTTCGACTATGCCTCACGTGTGTCGGATAGTGTTGACAGAAGCGTGAGGGAAATAGTAAGCGCACGGGACGAGTATGAGAAGAAGGTCAAGAGCAAAGGCTTCCAAACGAAGGAAGCGTTGCAGAACAGTATGCTCGGACTGCAGGAGTTTATGTTCGCAATAGACCACGCATCGGGCAACAAGCGATACATAGAGGACATCCCGGACTTTGAGAATCCGATACTCGGAGAGAACCGCCTGTCATCGGTGAACAAAGAGGAGATGCACCAAGTGGCAAAGACGCAATTCAAGCCATTGATGTCGGCAGTGGCTAAACTGAGCGGCAACGGCAAGGAGAGCGGAGAGCTGTACGACTATATGTTCGCCAAGCACGGACTTGAGCGTGATGCCGTGATGCGGCAGAGAGAGGCTCAGAAAGAGTTCGACAAGTACCAAAAGGCAAATCCCAAGGGGACTAAGACGATTGGAGATTTCGTTGCAAGCCTTGAAGGCAAAGACTATGCAGGACTTACGGCATTGACGGCAGAAGACGGCAGGGTGAAGTCGATACAATCACAGATAGACGCCATAGACGAGCAGATGAAGGCTACAGACGACCAATTGTTGCTCCGTAATCTCGGTGGTCAGAAGAAGCGGTTGAAGGTGGATTTGCTCAATGCCGCAAGGGATGCCGCTGATGACATCCGCAAGGCTTTTGAAAGCAATCCGAGCCATGATAGGTCAGACATAAATGAATTATGGACAAGGGTAAACGAGGTGAACGGCAACACGCTGAGGAAGTTGTATGAGAGTGGTCTGCTCACGAAGGAGGCATACAACGACATCAGCAGTATGTACACGAATTATATCCCTATGAGGGGATTCGACCAAACGACAAGTGTTGACGCCTACGCTTATCTGACGCACGGCGACAGCGCATTCAACGCACCGATAAAGACAGCCAAGGGGCGCAGCTCCAAGGCTGACAATCCTATAGCATATATGCAGGCGATGGCGGAAAGTGCGATAATGCAGGGCAACCGCAACGTATTGGTGAAACAAAAAATGTTGAACTTTGTGCGCAACCATCCGAGCGACCTTGCGAGTGTCAGCGATGTCTGGTTGCAATATGACTCGGTTGCCGATGAGTGGAAGCCAGTGTTCCCGGACAATATCGGTGCTAACGACAGCGCATCCGTGGTGGCGAAAAAGATGGAGGCATTCGAGGATAAAATGAAACAGATGGCAGAGAAACACCCGGACTTGGTGCAAAGAAGCAACGAAGCACCTGACATCCCATATAAGGTGGTAGAGAAAGGGCAGTTGAACGAACACCAAGTGCTTGTGAAACAAAATGGCAAGTCTTACATCATCACCGTCAACGGCAGCCCAAGAGCGGCACAGGCGGCGAATGGCTTGACGAATCCGGACACAGACCTTACGGGCGCGGTCGGTAAAGTCTTCGAGGGAGCCGAGGCGTTGAACAGACAATTGTCCTCCTTATACACCACGTTGAACCCCGACTTCATTGGCTCAAACTATGTGCGAGATGCCTTGTACTCAAATACAATGGTGTACGTCAAGGAAGGAGCTAAGTATGGTGGTTCCTTTAATCTCAATTTCGCCAAATACAATCCAGCGGAAATGGCGAACCTATATGCACGTTACAACAAAGGCAGCCTTGACACATCCAATGAAACGCATAAACTGTTTTTGGAGTTTATGCAGAATGGTGGAGAAACTGGCTTCGTGAACCTAAAGCAGATAGAGAAGAGGAAGTCGGAGATAGCGAAAGCAATCAAGCGGGATGGGGAAATATCCGCGGCACAAATTTGGGGCGGTTTGAACGATGCCATTGATTTCGCCAACAGGGCAGTAGAGAACAGCGCAAGGTTTGCGGCATATGTCACGTCACGGAAGAGCGGACGCAGTGTAGGAAGGTCAGTATATGACGCAAAAGAGATTTCTGTCAACTTCAACAGAAAGGGAAGCGGCTCTAAATTTATGGGAGCGGAAGGACAGACCAAGGCAGGAAACGCCGCCGCTTTTGTGTCGGGAGCCGGAAGAGGCTTGTATATCTTTTGGAACGCAGGTCTTCAAGGACTCACTAACTTCTCAAGACAGATAGGGAGACATCCTGGCAGAGCGTTGACATTGGCGTCATTGCTGTTTGGCTTTGGTGCATTGATGTCGTATTTAGGGAATAGAGACGATGACGATGAAAACAATTACTTCAATCTTCCCAAGTATATCCGCAGAAGCAACGTCTGCTATAAGATTGGAGATTTGTTTGTCACGATTCCACTTCCCGTTGAGTATCGGTCATTCTATGGACTTGGAGAATTGGCGAGCAGCACACTTGCCGGAAAAGAGGACGGAACGACAAAAGACATCGCCAAAGAAGCGGTTTCACAAGTATCGCAGTTGTTCCCTATTGACTTTGCAGAAGGAGGCGGAGGACTGCACGCATTGATTCCGAGTGCCGTAAAGCCGATAGTAGAGGCAGAAACCAACACCGCATGGACAGGTCTGCCGATTTATAAGGACAATGATTTCAACAAGAATATGCCAGAGTACACGAAAGTGTATAAGACCGCCAATGGGTATCTTGTTGAGATAGCGAGAGCGTTGAACGATGCCACAGGAGGCAACAAGTACAAAAAAGGCTTTATAGACATAAATCCTGCGAAAATGGAATATGTCCTCAAGGGTATGCTCGGAGGAGCGTTCAGTTTCCCAGACAAACTTGTCAAAACAACAGAGACGATTATGGGCGACCGTGAATTTGATTGGCGGAACACACCTTTTGCCAACAGATTCGTGAAGAACGCAGACGAGAGGACGGAGTACAAGTCTTTGAACGAACAATACTTTAAGTTGAAAGATGAAATGGATGTCGTCAAACAACAGCTGAAAGGCTTTGAAAAAGAAGCTGATGCCGGGAACGAAAAATACGAAAAGGCTTTGCTTCAATTGGAGGACAGCAAAGATTATGAAAGGTTGGAATTGTTCAAGGATTATGAGAAGGAACTTAAAGGCTTGAACGATGAACTCAAGGAACTAAGGATGTCTCCTGATTATGACAAGGCAGAAGAAAAAGAGTTGCAAAAAGAGATTGCGGAACTACAGAGACAATTGATCGACGAGATGAGAGAAATTAAAAAATAACTACGCTTAACTGATTGTGTTCTATAACTTTGAGGATATGATAAAGGTTAACAAGAATAGAATGGTACCGTTGTCTCGGCTTACTCAAAGAGAGCGAGCCGAGATGGACACGGTCAAGTTTGACAACAAGTTCAACGATGACCGCAAAGCGACAGACATCCTTTTCCTTGCGAAGAACTATTGGGATGCTATGAGCAAGTTCCGCAAAGACCGGAAGCGCAACAAAGATTACAATTACGGCAACCAATGGGGCGACAAGGTGGTAGTGGACGGCAAGGCGATGACCGAGGAGGAGTATATCATAAAACAAGGCGGCACACCGCTGAAGTCCAATCTTATCCGCAGGCTTGTGCGCAACGTGCTTGGAGTGTACCGCACTCAGACCAAGGAGCCAATGTGTGTAGCTCGAGACCGAGACGAGCAGACGCTCGGAGAAACAATGTCGACCATACTCCAGTACAATTGGCAGTTGAACCATATGTCGGAGATAAATGCGAGGTCGTATGAGGATTTCCTCATAGGCGGTCTCGTTGTGCATAAGAAAACGTTCGGGTGGCGCAACGGCAAGTGCGACTGCTGGACAGACTATGTCAATCCGGACAATTTCTTTGTTGACAACAGAGTCACCGACTTCCGCAGTTGGGATACGCAGGTAATAGGCGAGATACACGACTATTCGTTCGAAGATGTGTGCCGAGAGTTCTCACATTCACCGGAAGACTATGCGGCGTTGCGAGGAATCTACGCACAGGCGCACAATGCCAAGTACTATTCCATAGACACGTCATATACTTTCGGATCGAAGAGGGAAGGAGACCTTGACTTCTTCATCCCCCAAGACCCTAACCTATGCCGTGTCATAGAGGTTTGGAACAAGGAGATGAAACCACGCTTCCGGTGTCATGACTATATGACGGGAGACTACTACAAGATAGACGAGGAAGACTATAAAGAGTTTGTCTTGGACGAGAACCAACGCAGAAAGGAACAGGGTATGGCACAGGGCATCGAGGAGGACGACATCCCTACCATTGAGGCTGAATGGTTTATGGATGACTATTGGTATTACAGATTCCTCACCCCTTTCGGTCACATATTGCAGGAAGGCGAGACACCCTACAAACATCATTCCCATCCGTATGTATACAAGGCATATCCTTTGATTGACGGAGAGATTCACTCGTTTGTCAGCGATGTCATAGACCAGCAGAAATACGTTAACAGACTGATAACGCTGAACGACCTTGTCATACGCAGCAGTGCCAAAGGAGTTGTCCTCTTCCCCGAGGAAGCAAAGCCTGACGGAGTAACTTGGCGAGAGTTGCAGGAGACGTGGGCGAGAGCGGACGGCTTTATGGTGTACAACGGCAAGAGCGGCACAGCACCGAGACAAATGAGCAGCAACAACACCAACGTAGGCATCCAAGAGTTGTTGTCGTTGCAGTTGAAGTTCTTCGAGGACATCAGCGGTGTCAACGGAGCGTTGCAAGGCAAGCCGGGCTATTCGGGGATGTCGGGAACGTTGTATGCGCAACAGACACAGAACGCCACCACATCGCTTGTGGACTTGCTTGAGACATTCTCATCGTTCGTGGTGCAGTCGGCATACAAGGACGTGAAGAATATGCAGCAGTTCTACGACACCAAGAAAAAGGTGAACATTGCAGGACGCAGTGGCGGAGCGGTGGTCTACGACCCTGAGAAGATAAACAACATAGAGTTTGACCTTTCCATTGTCGAAAGCACGCAGACACCTGTCGTGCGTCAGATGGCGAACGACTTCCTTATGCAGATATGGCAGTCCGGTCAGATTACATTGGAGCAGTTGCTTGAAGCAGGCAATTTCCCATTTGCCGACAGTCTGTTGCAGCAAATCAAGACACAAGGACAGGCGATAGCGCAAGGACAGCAACCACAGCCGTTGTCGGCAGACGTGCAGCAACAAGTACAGCGGCAGGCGAACCAAGCCGCTGTACAGCAGATGCAGACTATAATGCAGAGATCCTAACGCTTGGTGAACCAATCGAGGAATGCGGAATGTTTAAGGGCGATGATGTCGGCAGGCATCTCGCCCTTTCCGTTCCTATATGGGGTGCAATAGAAACACTCCCTTTGCATATCGGCAACGGACGCATCTTTAGGTATGTAGTTTTTCCGTTTGAGGACACGGAAGTTGCGTCTGTCAACAACGACAAGTCTGCCATCCTCAGACGGCATCACATAATAACGCTCACCATTTTCACCATGAGCGTTGTCCGCTTTTCTTACGGCAAGAGAATACACAATCTCAGCCTTGATTTTCTTGAAAATATTCATATCAGAATTTTGCTAAAGAGTTAATATTGGTCTTTGTTATCAGTCTATCGCTGTGTGCCACAACGCTTGGACGTTCCATCTCGAAGAAGCATATATGCAACCCAATGGCACGAGTCATCAACAAGTCATCGTGCTTTCCGATTTCCGCACCGAACGATCCGTTCTGCTTCTGTTCGTAGCATAGATACTCATCAAGGCACCGCTCGTCACGCTCTACATACAGAGCCTCCCTGACGACTTTCACAAGCGTGGATATAATCATCGGCTTCGTCTGCACGTTGGTATGGAATCCATACTTCACGCTTCTCCCCTCACGGATGTCAATCTCGCTCGGCTTGCGCGCATACAGATTGTTGTAGACATTCTTGATTTGGTTGAGGATGAACACCGACTGGTCGCCATCAACCATTCTGTCCCTGTCTTTAGTTTCAAGGGTGTTGGACTCTATGACAAGCAGGCTGTCGTTGTATAGTTTGGCTATCTGAGCCGCTTTCCAAGCAAGAAGGTCGTGGTCTATATGTCCGTACCATTGCGCCACCACACAAGGTTTTCCGTCCGTCTCCATCATCCAATACCTGTCGAACACCACGACAACGGAGAAGTCGGCTTTGTTGGAACGACCTCCAACGTCCACCACAGTAAGGTATCGGTTTGCGATGCGCTTGTCCGGGAACACTTCCGGCAATTCCCACACACAGAACTTTCCTTGCGAGTCCGCCTCGAATTTCACGTGCTGCAAAGCCTCCTTGCCGCTGTCACCGTCACCATACACGTCCCCGACAAGCTGAGGAGGGCGACAGGACGGTTTGAGCAATTCCACCTTGTATTTGTCGAACACCGAGCATCCTGAGTGTTGGAAAGCCTCCACGTCATCGGATGGATATTCGGCAGCCATATCACCGTGTTCATCATACTCGGCACGTTTCAGACAATACCAATGGATTCCCTCAAGCGTGGCTCCCTGCTGCCATAGCCACCACAGATACTTTCCGCTGTCGTGCCGTCTGTCCGAGATATACTCGTTAAGTCTGTTCTTGTAGAGATTCCTTGCAAATTCCTCCCTGTCTTTTATCGGCAGCGTGTATCTCTCAATCTTGAACCACGGCACGAACAAGGATTTGAATGTAGACTTGTTCTCCTTAGCCGCCCGGTATTCAGACTCGAAGAAATTACCCGTTCCGTTGGCTGTGGACTCATAGACAATCATTGTCATAGGCATAAGACCAGCACCGGAGCAGGCGGTACGCACAATCTCCTGCGGTGTCTTGCCCTCGGTCTTCTTCCAAAACGCCACCTCGGTGCAATGTACAAGCGCGGAGTCGCCGCCACGCGCGGAGTTAGGCTCCACGGCAGTGCCTATCTTCACCTTGCAGTTGCGTTGCGGAATCTTGAAGATGTTCCCCGATGCGGCTTCCGTCATAAACTTAGGCTCGTTGTCCTTGAAAGACGCACCGACATCGTACATCATCTCCAATGGATATGCCTGAATCAGTTTGTCGAACATACCTTTCACTTCCACCGAAGCATCCTTCGTGTGACCGACTATAAGGCTGTTCCATCCCGTCTTGTGGACAAGTTGTATCCACGACATATAAATCTGCGTCACCGTAGAGCCGCCCCATTGGCGAGCCTTCAGCACTATCACACGGATGGGCGCACCGGCAAGGCGCATCTCCTCGAACACCGACACAAGCATACGTTGCGGAAGATTCAGCGAAAAAGGAATGTCATCGCCACCCTCCTTGTTCTTGATCCTTGCGAACACGAACGCCCAAAAGCAGAAGTCGTGCTTGCACCGGATGCGTATAAGTGTTTCCGACAAGGCTTCCTTTCCTATTTCCGGTCTGCCCGACGCTCCGAGGAACTTCGCCAAAGAACCGCACCTAAGCACCGCTTTCACGAAAGGCTCCTCGAGCATCGCTTTCGGCACGTACTGCCTCGGTATGTCAAAGTCGGGAATCTCAATCCATTCACGTTCCAATATAGCACCCTCTCCGGTCAAAGGATTGAACGGAGCGAACAGGACGGCATTCCTCTTGTCGTTCTCCTTCAGCAACCGTTCGATTTCTTTTTCCATTTAACAGGATGGATAAGCAGTCCGTACAACAGACCTGCGATGTAACAATATAGATGGATTGTGCCGTTCACGCTCGGGATGAGCAGACCGAGGAGAATGAACGCTGCCATATATGAATGGTAGTAAACCTTGCGTTCCACCAGATAACTGAAGCGGCCGAGCAGAACGAAGCATATTCCGGACAATCCGACAGTCGGCTCACTCCACATTATCGGAGTGAACGAAGCGCAGATAAACGCCACAACAATGTCGGACACCGTGATGTTGAAAGTGAACGCCACGGCAAGCAGACACCACACGTTCATAAGGCAGTGGATAGCGGAGACGTGGAAGAAATGATAAAGGAATCTGTTGCGGAAAGCGCATCCGTCGAATATGGCGAAAGCCTTCACATCGTTCACGAGCAGAAGACAAATAACAGCGGCTGACACCGCAAGCACTATATTGCGAGCTGTCCGTTTCTCCATCTCTTCTTGATTTTATGGAGGATGACCTTTGCACTCTTTATTGTGAGATAGAACTTAGGCGCACCGCCCTCTATCACACGTATAACGGCATCCTCAAGTTTGATACCTTCGTGAGTCCGTTCAATCTCAGCCACACGCTTCTCTATCTCCTTGAACATTTCTCTGCGAGTGTCGCCCATCTGCGCCAAGTCATAGCCCTTGCGTATCTTGTGGATCATCACGACCGCACGTTCTATGGACACCCAGAAATGCGATGTCGGAGAATTTATGGTTGCAGTAAGAATGTCAGAAAGGTTGAACTCCCCTTTCTGAAGCGACAACTGTTCACGGAACGCACGTATAAGGTCTCTGTCCCTGTCGTCCTTGAAACACGCAATGCTACCTTTCTGTCTCATACCCTATCAAAATTAAAAATTACTCAGTTAATAAAAAAGACTGATAGCCAACACGATAGGAGTAACTTTGGGTAAGTAAGAATATAAACAAAGCAAATCAATATGGAAGACCCTAAGAATGAACAGGTTAAAAGCAAACGAGAATCCTTTCTCGAGCGGTTGAAGGGGAAATATCCCGACAAGCAATTCGCTGACGACGAGGAGATTTACGGAGCCATCAACGATGATTACGACAATTACGACAACGAATTGAAGCGGCTGAAGGATGACGAGAGCAAAATAATGGAGATGTTCTCGGCAGACCCACGCACGGCAACGTTGTTTCAGACGGCAGCCGCCAAAGGCGATGTCATCACAAAGTTCGTGTCGTTGTTCGGCCCGGAGATTGCCGATGCCTACGAAGACCCTGAGAAGATGGAGGAAATCTCCAAAGCAGGGCAGGAGTATCTTGACCGCATAGCGCAGAGCCGAGACCTTGAAGAGCAGTATAACAAGAACATTCAGAAGTCGGTGGAAGACATCGAGCAACTGAAGAATGAGAAAGGCTATACTGACGAGCAGGTTGACGAAGGAATGAAGAAAATCTGCCAAATCGCCTATGACGCCATTGTAGGCAAGTTCTCCAAAGAAGCACTCGACTTCGCCTTTAAGGGATTGTCACACGATGAGGATGTAGAGATGGCTGCACAGGAAGCGGAAGTGAGAGGACGCAACGCCAACATCGAGGAGAAACTGAAGAAGCGCAGCAAGGGAGACGGAATCCCAGCCGCACCAAGCGGACGAGCAGGCTCAGTGCAGACCACCCCGAAGCGCAGCCTTGGAGCCCTTGACACAGCAAGTGAGGCCTCTTCCATTTGGGAGAGAGGAGGTTTTAAACGGAACAAGACAAATCAATATTAATAAAATCAGAAAACAATGAAGAAGAATTTTTTGAAGAAGAATGTGTGGCGAATGCTTTTGAGCCTTTTGGCTATGGTGTTCGGTGCGACAGATGCTGTCGTAATGGCGGCAGCGGCAGACCTGCCTGACGCAGGAAAGACCAATTCGGGCAATCCCGACAGCGACGACGGCATCGCGACCGAGACGCAGGGTCGTGAAGACGGTGACCCGGAGATGTATACTAAAGACATCGACTCGAAGATTGTCAAGATTCGTCCGATGGCTACGCCTATCGATCAAATCAGCCGATATGGCAAGTTCTTGAAGACCGACTCAATGATCGTCAAGTACTACTCTCTCGGAACACGACCCATCAAGACAACGTTGTCGGAGAATGTAATCAAGATGGAGAATGGTGCTACATCTATGACAATCAAGGTGTCAGACCCGACAATGTTTACACTCGACGACACAATCCGAGTAGTCGGAGCGAAGGCGGTTTCTCGCCCGGATGGGACTAAATACAACGATGAAGACCCGTTGGAGAAAGATGACCCAATGCGTCCAGACTTGATTCTGTGTGTGTGCGGCCGCGACCAGAACAACGGTTATCCAGTAGTGTATGCGGTCAACGGTGACTTGAACGACAAGAAAGAACCGATTCTCATTCCTGCGCTCAACAAGGACGAAGTGACACTCATCCGTATGGGCAAGGCTTGCGCGGAGCTTGACGTTCAGACAGGTCGTTTCAACAACCTTCCTACAAGCGAGGAACAGTACTGTCAGAACTTTATGATTCAAGTGGAGCAGTCCACGTTTGACAAGATTGCGTCAAAAGAGGTTGACTGGAACTTCTCCGACATCGAGGAGGACGGCATCTATGATATGCGCCTTGCACAGGAGAACACATATCTCTTCGGAGCGAAAGCACGTATCAAGCACATCACCAAGGACAATATGGACACTTGGTTCACCGGCGGTATCTGGTATATGGCAGGCAAGGACATCGAGGTCGGAGCATACAACGAGACACGCAAATGTGTTGAAATCAGCGATGACAACCTTGTCGAGATTTCAAAGGACTTGTTTGTAGGCACGGGCATCGGCAACAAACGCAAAGTCATCCTCTGCGGTTCCGATATGCTTGAGGCATTCTCTAAAATCAAGTCGGAGAAATTCCGCTTGAAAGAGAACGTAGAATCTTGGAATCTTAAATTCAAGTCTTGGTCTACCGACTTCGGTGAACTTCTCGTCATCCATCACGAGCTGTTCGATATGAACGGAATGAGCGACTGCGGCTTTGCTCTCGATCCTGAGTATCTCACGAAGAAGACCCACATCTCTTGGCAGCGCAACGTACTTGACTTGAAGAAGGCAGGCATCCGCAATACGGACGCGGTTGTAATACAGGAGGTCGCTTGTCTGTATCTGCGTTATGCCAAGGCACACGCACGAATGAAACTCGCGGCAAAGGCAGGAGCGTAACTGAAACATAGTATTAACAGATAAAGGGGTGTCCAACCGATACCCCTTTTTAAAAATCATAACGATATGCAGAAAACATATAAGTCTAAGTCGTTTCTCAGCATCTCAGTGGCTGTGGGGAGAATGACTTGCCAAGACACCCAAGACAGCAACAAATCTGTGACAAAGGACGTTTTCAAACACATCACCTTTGAACCGGACACCACGGGCTATGCTTACTACAGCGCCGCTGACGAGACAGAGCAGAAGGCTATCGAGGCACACCCTTTGTTCAACAAGATGTTTGTTTTGAAGGATGCCCCGACATCTACGGTGGCAAAGAAGACTGCCGCAGTCACTGTGGAGAAGAAAGAGGTAGAGGTGACGAGTGCGGCTGACGCAAAGCAGTATCTTGTAGACACGTTCGGCATCAGCAGAACGAAGATACAGTCGACGGCAGACATCAAGAAATACGCAGAACAGAACGGAGTAGTGTTTGTAGGTATCTGATATGCGGTACGACTTGAAACAGATAGAGAAGGATGTGCGCCTTGCCCTTGACAGGAACAAGGCAGCGGACAGCCTCCTTGACGAGGAGACCACCACGCTTACGCTCAACGACATCATTGACGGACGGATAGAACTTGCAGCACGCACCGTGCTTCTCAACGCTCCGCTGCATCTCATCGGAGAGGGGAAGGAATTGCCCGTTGACGTGAATTGGGAATCGCAGCCCGGCTATGGTATGGGATTCATTATGCTCCCGTCCGACTATCTGCGTCTTGTCACGTTTCAGATGACAGACTGGGAACGTCCGGTCACCGAGCCGATAACAGAAGAGAACCCATTGTATGCAAGACAACGCAGCCGCTATCCAGGTGTCAGAGGGTGTCCGCAGCGGCCTGTCGTTGCCATTGCCTCCTACCCTACGGGTATGGCTCTTGAGTTTTTCTCCTGCCGAGGAGGGGAGAAGGTGGCGGTGCGCAGGGCGCGGTATATAGCCATTCCCCAAATAGAGGAAGGTGAGAATAACGAGAAGGCGATAGACCTTCCGCCCAAATGCTATGACGGCATTGTCTACACCACGGCAGCGATGGTGTGCGCAGTGCTGAAGGATGACTTGGCGGCAGTAATAAGTGAAACAGCAAATCAATTATTGAAATGACAACAGATGTACATAATTTAGGAAATTTCGCATCACTGGCAGCCGCTTGGGAGAAATATCCAATCGGGGCGATGGTCGGAGACTACATATTCATTGCCGGGGTGCGTTATTATTGGGACAAATATGAGAGGCAATGGCTGACACCAGTGGCGGTAACGGATATGAACATATCAGTGTTCGATGTCTCCACCTACGACTTTGAAGCAAATGATTGGCGGCACGCCTTGCCTAATGGAGAATACACTGTTGTCTCCAATACACAAGCGGTCGGCAAGCTGTTGAAGTATGACGACGGCTTCGTTCTTGAAGGTTTTGTCACATTGACGGAAGCGGGGGCGGACAAAGTGTTCTCTCCTGTCGTTGATGGCGGCAAACCAAAGGCGGACGCAAAAATATTGTCGGGCAACCAATCGTATCACAAATATGTGTACGTAGATTCAAAAGGCGTGTATAACGTAAGCGATGCCACGGAGAATAGTGCGATTGACACTCTCCAACATCAGCTTGACGACCTGCAGCAATACGTGGACGACAACCTATTTTCGTTGGGCAAGGATGTATCCAAATTAAAGAAAGATGTAGGCACGACGGAGGACGAGGCGGACAAGGAAGGCAGTCTGCACGCACAGATAAATTATTTGAAGCAGAACGGAGGAAGTTGTGACTGCGAAGAGATTCTTGAATACGACAAGGCTCTTGTGACAGCACTCACCCCTGACTCCACATCTGAGGAGATAAGTCTCGCTTTCGTTCCCATAGGAGCGAAAGACAAGACAACACCTGTGCTTCCGAAGGTAAACGACCTGTTGGTGACCAAGGGTAATGTGAAGGAGATGGCTCAGTTTGTCAACGTCACCGACTATCTCACTCCAAAAGGCACACACCGATACACACTGATTTATCAAGACGGCTCCATTCTTCACACCATACAGATGCTTGGCTTTACGAGTGTTCATTCCGTGGAGCAGAACGACCTTGCGGATTTTTCAGAAGTTGAATTGGTTCCAAAGACCATATAATCATTAAATTTATTTTTTTATGGCAGAAAAAAAACTACAAGTGGACAGCCCGGTGAAAGTAATCACATCGGGCACCAAACCGACCATTGAGAACTTACCGAAAGGGAGCATCGCAGTCGGCAGAGTAAACAACCGTCTTGCCGCTGTTGCCGCTCTCGGTGATCCAAGCGAAGAGACAGAGGCGGAAATCCAAGACCTTTTGCAGTACGATACTGTGGAAGGAGAGAATGCGACAGTCACCGATTTGGGAGGCATCAAGGCTGGAACAAAAGCGAGCGATTTAAAAGGCAAACCCCTAAGTGAAGTACTTGACGCTTTGTTGTTCCCGGTTGTAAACCCAACGTTTGTGGCTCCGACAGCGACATTGACCCTTGATTCTTCAGTGGCAAGGACACAAGAGGTTGGGGCGATGGCACCGACAGCGGACAAGTTTACACACTCTTTTAACAAGGGTTCTATCAACATCGCCGGCAAAAGGGTGAATGATAGAGCAGGCGCGGAAACGGCATTCGCATTGTCTTGCAACCAAGGCTCAATCCCTACTAAGTTTACCTCGGCAAGAGCATACACATATAAAGGGCGCGTTAGTCATGCACAAGGCCCACAACCTAAAGACTCGAAAGGCAACAATGCTGGAAGTCCACTTGCAGCAGGGGCGGTGGCAACCACAGAGGTTGTAGTGAACGCAGTATACCCTTACTTCGCAAACACGAAAAGTGCGGCAGACTTGACAAAGCAACCATTGACCACGAACAACTACATCGAGGTTTCTTGCGTCAGCGAAAATTCTCAAAACCGACACGCTTTCGCTTTGCCTGCGACATACACAGTGACCAAGATTGAGTACTTCGACACAGTCGCAAACAAATACAATCCGATGGCAGTGTCCGATTTCACAGGGGTGGTATACTCCCAGACCGTACAGGGCAATTCAGTGCAGTACAAGAAATACTCTCGCAACACGCAGGGTTTGTCTGCTGCAACAAAGTTCAAAATCACATTCACTAAAGCATAGGAGGTATAAATTATGGCAAGAATAAAAGGACAAGCGAATTATGCCTCTAACTTTGAGGTGCTGAAACAAGCACCGCTTGATTCGAGAAGTGTGGTCTCGGAATCAGACGATTTAATAAAGAAAGTAACTTGGCAAGATGCGGATGGCAACATCTGGCTCTATAATGGTTTGATGGTTGTAGTGCCAAACACCGACACGGAAAAGGTTCCAGAAGTCTATATCTTGAAGAAAAAAGAAGATTATGACAAACCCGAAACGTGGGTAAAACTTGGAGCAGATAATGCCACTGCGGTAGCCGCCATTCAGGAGGCGTTGAAGAAAAAAGCTAACCTTACAAACGGTAAGGTATCAACAAATGAACTTCCTATTGCAACTTCGTTAGGAAACCCTAATAACGGTACAATCCCAACAACATTTGCAGTTGTTAATGCTATTAATCAAAAGATTACAGGCTTACTCAACTGGAAAGGAGTCGAAGAGAATATTAGCGATATTACAGATAAAGCACCTGCTAAAAAAGGTGATGTATGGCATGCAAACAAAGATGGTTCGGAGTGGGTGTGCACGCAAGATATAACTACACCCGATAGTTCAGCGTGGACTGAACTTGGTACTCCTATTGATTTGAGTGGATACTATACCAAGGATGAGGTTGACGGGAAGGTCAAACCTCTTGCCGACAGCATCGCCACCAAAGCAAGCATGACAGAGCTTGAAGGTGTCAGGGACAAAGTCAATACTCTTAATGACAAGGTAGACAAGAATGCTGAAGCGATTGGAGCTGCGACAGATTCGGCTTCGGTTAATGGGTCGTTGTATGCTCGCATTAAGAAGAATGCAGATGACATTGCAACTAAAGCGAGCAATAGCGATTTAGCCGCCTTGCAAAGCAAAGTTGATAATAAAGCAAACAAGACAGCTTTGGATACACTTCAAACTTCTGTCGGAAACACCTCTGATGCAGCAGACGCTTCAGGTTCTGTGTATGCGCGTATTGCTCAAAATAAAGCTAATATTCCGACCGCTGTGCAACTCGTTGTGAAAACTATTTAAAATCAATTTATCTTGGGTAAGGAAACGGATTTCCTTACCCTTTTACACTTTTTGTTATGGCAGAAGTTACAATAAAACTGGACAGTCCTATTTCGGTAGTAGATAAAGGAACTCCATCAACAAGCAATCTTGCGAAAGGCGAGATAGCAATAGAAAAAGATAAAAATAATAATCTAAAGATATATGGAAATACAGGTGGTGAAGTTGTTAATATAGAGAGAATTGATGCGTTAGATAATGGAGATGCATCTGCATCGTTTGTAGCAGGTCGTAACCTTAAAGTCAATGGTTGGGAATTTTATTGGAAAGACGTATGGGAAGAATCTGAACCATCAGCTATTAGTCATATAGGAAGCGCGGGTGTTAATGCTGCTATTAATGAAATAAAAGGAACTGGAGCGGATGTGTCTGCTTTCACGTTTCCAACAACTAAAGATGAATTTATTGCATATCTAAAAACTATTACATTTGATTTCAGCAATCAACCTAATCAAGCATCTGGTTATGGAAATATTACATACGGTATTATGAATAAAAATGCTGGGACAACTACTATTGTGGAAGGTATGCGTAACGCTGTGCCTAATAAAATACACAGGTCACATATAGAAGGTCAATATATGACTTTTCCTGATGTAGAATATGCACAGGATTGCCATGTAGAAGGACAGGATTGTAATATTGTAGGATATGCTTCAATTTGTCATCTCGAGGGTAATCTTAATGCGACAATTCACTCAATGAATCCCAATGCTAGTTTTTGGGAAGAGGCGATTGCATGCCATGTCGAAGGTAGTAATAATGTTGTAGGTGGTAATAGTTCACATGCAGAAGGTCAATATAATGCAGCTCTTGGTACAGCATCACACTGTGAAGGTAAAGGATTTTACTCTGATTATATTACTGATTGGAAACAACGAACATACAGAGACAATGATTACATAGTAAGTAAGTGGAAAGAAACTCCATTAGGAAAAAAAGAAGGAGAGACAAAAATCCATTATAAATTTTCCGCAGCAATAGCCCCGTTCTCACATATTGAAGGAATGGGAAATATAACAGAACGATGTGATGCTGCGTTTTCTGGATTAGATACAGGTGTAGAGACCGTATATATTAACGGTTCTAACCATGCTGAAGGAGTAGGTAATTATAATGGCGGCGCAGCTTCGCATGTTGAAGGCATTAGAAACGAAATAAATAAAGATGCCTATGCTTCCCATGCTGAAGGTATTAAAAATACTACCCAAAACAGAGCAGAGCATGCTTCTGGTCAATATAACAAATCAAACAAAGCGACAGATACATTTGGAGATGCAGGTAACACATTATTTTCAGTAGGTTGTGGTACATCGGATGCTGATAGAAAGAATGCTTTTGAGGTAATGCAAGATGGAACATGTAAATATTATGATGTTGCTACAGGTGAACAGATAAATGTTGGTGTTGCAAAAGAATTATCAAAACCTTTTGATTTGACGATAGGAAGCACAACTAAAAAAGTTGATGGTAAATCGACTGTTACTTTTTCTGCTGAAGAATTTACAGATAAATTCAATGGAGTTTTAATACAGAAATTAACTACGGCAAGTACGGAAGCTGATATAAGAAAAGCATTTACTGATAATGGAACTGTGAAATTTCCAACTCCAGGCAGTATTATATCTAAATTAGATGGAGGTAATAAAGGTATAGTTGTTTCTTTAAGTGAACCTAATGCTACAACATTGGGTCGAAGCATAGTTGTATATTATGGTGACGGAACTTACACTATTGTTGTAAAAAATGACTTTACTAAGGTATTAGTACCTTGGCGAAAAGACAGTTCTTTGCGTGACCTGTACATCTCCGCTGGAGCGAAGTACAACGAGACAACAGGTTATTATGAACTGAATGGACTGACGGACATTACTGAAGAACAGATGAGGGTGATATATAGCAGATATTTGATTGACATTGGGACGAATGGTAGAGCATCGGGGTGGCTGCTTCTGGATGAAGGAGAGAGAACAAATTTACCGTGCATCACAAGAGCAGATATTTTTGATAATTTAAACAACGGAATTCGTGGCAACAAGGTGGAATTACTACGGATATGTGTCGCATCTACAGATGATTATACACGGGTTTGCTACGTTTCTAGTTCAGTCGCTGTAGGTCACTCTCTTTTTCCCAAATTAAGGAAAGTGATTGGAGTATGGCAGTACAATAGTGACAATCCTAGCGATTTCAATTTCTCCTATGGACAGCCATTCTATAATTGCCCGTTACTTGAAGAGATTCGGATGAAAAAGATAAATAAATCACACACATTCGCAGTGTCGCCAAACCTTAGTAAAGAGAGTGTACAGTATATGATAGAGAACGCCAACCCACCGAGCGGAGCGGCAGTAGGCAGTATAACAATCACACTCCACCCCACAGCCTATGCACGTCTGAAAGACGATGCGGACATAGTGGCTGCGTTGGAAGCGAAAGGAGGAATAGTAACATTAGTATCAGCATAAAAATAGCATAGAATTATGATTACAAAACAAAACAACGAGATTTTCAGCACGGAACAAAAGTACGTGCATATCAAAGGAACAGACAACTATTTCAAACGCGGACTTGCTATTGGTCTATCGGTAGAGCAGTGCGAGGAAGTGGACGAGATACCGCAGATCACCAACACCAAAGCATACGAGGACAAGGTAGACAGCCTTATCCGCAACCGCTACTCGCTCAGCGAGGAACTCGGCATACTGCGGCAGAAAGACGTGAAGAAAGCGGAATATGACGCTTATTTCGCCTACTGCGAGCAGTGCAAGGCGGAAGCCAAAGAGTGGCTCAAAGAGCATCCGAACGGCGATTTGCCGCCATTGCCACCAGTAGGAGAAACAACTGGTGATGTTGTGGGAAATGGGCAATAAAAAAACCTCCCGAGAGAGGTTGTTACAAGCGAAACGAATCTGCTTGTTACAAGCGAGACGAATCTGCTTGTTACACAACAAAGATAGAAACAATTTGCATAACAACAAAATGAAACAAGAAAAAAAGTATGACAGGAACGGCAGTGAATAATAGTCTTCGCATCGGGACTGCAAGTATGGGAGTGTTTCTCGGTGAAATCAGCACACTACTCTGGGATATGCGGTGGCTGATGCTTCTCGCTGGAGTGCTGATTATTGTAGACTTGTGGCTTGGCGTCCACAAGTCTATCTCCAACAACGTTGACATCCGAGCGAGCCGCGCGCTGAGGCGGACGATGATGAAGATAGCCGACTACCTTTGTATCGTGATACTCGGTGCGGTGGTCGGCAAGGCTCTCGGAGAACCGCTCGGATGCTCCGCCATCGTAATCGCCGTGGTGCTTATGTCGATAGCGTGCTTGTGCGAACTCGACTCTATAATAAGCAACTGGGGCGAAATCAAAGGAGTCAAAATAAACGTCTTCAAGATTATTCTCGGTCTTGTAGGCTACAAGCGAAGAGAACTTGGAGAAGCACTGAAAGGAACAATCACTAAAAAACGAAAGAAATGAAATATTTTACGTTGAACGAACTAACACGGAGCGACACCGCTACGAAGAATAAGATAGACAACACACCGACCGCCGAAGCGGTGAAGAACTTGACGGCACTTGTAGACAACGTGCTTGACCCATTGAGGGAGATGTACGGCAAGCCGATATACATCTCCAGCGGTTACCGCTGTCCACGGCTGAACAAGGCTGTCGGAGGTGTCGCTGGCTCACAGCACAAGACAGGACAGGCAGCCGACATCAATCAGCGAAGCCGCGAGGAGAACGCGCGTGTCTTTAAACTGATTGAGGAGAACCTTGACTTCGACCAACTGCTGTGGGAAAACGGCGGTCAGTGGGTACACGTCAGTTTCCGTGCTGACGGCAAGAACAGAAGACAGGTGAAACGATTATGGAAGAAATGATTTATTAACCAGACAATGGAACGCGCTCTTTGACATTCGGAATCACCAAAAAAAATACAAAATTCCGCTCAAATTATATACAAAATTTCGATGAAATTATATAATGTAAAAATCGCACATTTTTAATTCCTAATATTTGCGATTTTAAAAATAAGTATATATATTTGCATATATGAAACGACACTTTATAAAAGTGTTCGGCAATACGATTACGGTTGCCCAGCACAACGACAAGGATTATTTCTGCCTTACCGATATGGTAAAGGGCATCGAGGGTGGGCCGTCATTGATTGAGAGATGGCTCAGAAACAAGAACACACTGGAGTTCCTCGGCATTTGGGAAATACTCAACAATCCTAACTTTAACAGAGAGGAGTACGAGAAAATCCAAAGTTCGGCGGGTTTGAATAGATTCGTCATATCCGCAAAACAGTGGGTGGCTCAAACCAATGCGATAGGTATTGTAGCAAGAGCAGGGCGGTATGGTGGCACTTATGCACATAAGGATATTGCGTTTGAGTTTGGCTCGTGGATAAGTCCGACATTCAAACTTTACCTTATTAAAGAATATCAGAATGCGCAAGAGAATGCACCGAAGGAACTTGAGTGGGATGTAAAACGAGTGTTGTCAAAAGCGAACTATGTACTGCATACGGACGCAATCAAGAATAATATCATACCAAAAGTAACTTTCGGAAGTCTACGGCAAGCGTGGATATATGCGGACGAGGCGGATGTTTTGAATCTGACAGTCTTCGGTTGCACTGCCAAAATGTGGCGGAAAGCGAATAAGGAACTTGCCAAGAAAAGGTTCAATATCCGCGACACCGCCTCCATCAATCAGCTTGTGGTGTTGGCAAATATGGAATCGTACAACTCACAACTGATAAAGGACGGTTTTACTAAAGACGATAGAAAACGTATGCTGCACAAGGCGGCGAAGGAGCAACTGCGTGTGCTGAACGAGAACAATGCAGAAAATAAATTCAAGAAACTTGAAGGCAACATACCATTGATGATTGAATAATAATTATTTTGCATAGCGCTGGGGCGGTGATTCCGAATGTGGGATTGCCGCTCCTTTTGTCATAAACGTTTTTGAGATATGAGCGATGACGAGAAATGCAGATATGTCTGCGTGGTGATAGGCTGGGTGCTGATTGCCATCCTTGCGGTGATGTGCCTCGGATGCAAGTCGGAGCAGTATGTACCCGTTGAGACGGTTCGCACCGATACGTGCTACGTGAACAAGATACGCACTGACTCAGTGAACAAGATACGCACTGACTCAGTGTATGTGCGCGACTCGGTGGTCGTGGAGCGCGGCGGTGACACAATCAAGGTGACCTCTTGGCGGTGGCGCGAGCGGTACGTTACGCAGCACGACACCGTCTATCGGAGCAGAAAGGACAGCGCCTATCGGAGCAGGACGGACAGCGTTGCCGTGCCTTACCCTGTGGAGCGCAAACTCTCTCGGTGGGAAAAGACGAAGCAGGACATCGGCGGCATAGCCATCGGTGCGTTCATCGCCGTTGTGTCGGCAGTCGTGATTTGGTTGGCGGTAAAGAAGATGCGGAAATAAAAAAGCCCCCGACTAAATAAAATATCACCACAACATCCTATTTAACACACACGTTCCGTGCGGTGTCGGGAGCCAATTATGCCTGAATCGCACGGACGTTTTGTGTCTTGTCTAAAGATAAAGCGGATGTTGTGGTTCGGCAAAGTTAAGAAATTAAATAGGGAAAATCAAATGAAAACAATCGAAATCTTTGCCGAGGCTGTGAAATTCGCCGCCGAAGCATCCGACATTCCGAGCGACAGGATATTGTCGGAGAGCCGCGATGCTGACGTTGTGGACGCAAGAATGCTCGTTATACAGACACTTTACGACATCGGACTATATCCACGGAGGAATGACACCATCCAACGTGCGCCATCTGCTGACTGCGGACAATCGGAAAGCAACAAACAAAGTCTACGCAAACAACTTGCAAGCACTGCGCAAGCACATAGCAAGCATCTTCTTTGACAACGAGTGATTCCGTGCGATATTTGTGATGCGGTTGATATTGACCGTAATTTAAAATCAAACCATTATGACAGCGGAAGAAATGTTGGCGATGAGAGGAGTCGCCAAGAACGCTTGGGGAGAAGAGGAGAGCCGCCCTTGCTACAAGAGAGGACATAGCGGACAACGAGCCACAGGCATCGCACTCGGTGCGGTAGGTGTGGGTCTTGCCATCCTCGGCATCCCATTGGCATTGGTTGCCGCAAAAGCATTCGCATCCAAGGCGGAGGCAGTGGCTAACGGCAACTCGCAGATGATTGGGGAAACCAATAACCTTGTACGCACTGTGGCGGCAGGGTTGCAGATGGAGTCACAGAACAGAGAGAACGCAATCCTTATGGAGCGCAAGGAACGTGTCGACAGCACTCCATCGGTGCAGAGCTACATCGACCTTGCAGTGGGAGCCGGAGCATACAGCGGTAGTTCGGCGAACTCGCAGGCGGCAGCCACAGCGGCAAACGTCTATGCGAACAATCCTGCGATGGAGAACTTCTCATTTGTGAGAACGATTCCTTATTCTCAACCTCAGCCGTGTTGCACACCGTGCTGCAACGGCTAACGGACTGCGGAGGGCGGCGGCACGTCTGCCGTCTTCCGCTATTTCGTATATGTTATGGGACTATTCAGACGTAATATTGACCTTAAACGTATAGACGAGATGATTCCTACAAGCAAATTTGACTTGAAGATGCAATGCCTTTCCATAGCGAGGGGCGATGTAGACAAGGCTGTCAAACTATATGATTTTGTAGCAGGAGGACTTGACATCCCAGATGTCACCGCACCGCCGCCGACAACGATGCAACAGGTGAAGAACATCGCCGGAAGCGTGTTCGGCTGGGTGAAGGAGAACAAGGACGGACTGCTTGAGGCATACAACGTGGTAAGGTCATTGCGCAACGGCAGTGTAGTGGAAACAGCGGCAGAGGCGGTTACCGACCTGCCGCCATTGGAATAGAGATATGGAAATAATGCAAATAACGATTCCGGTGTATGCGGAGAGCAAGGACGAGGCTGACGGAATGCGCAGCGCGTGGGTGGACTTCTCCAACCAACTGCGGTCGAAGGGATGTGTGGTCACTGCCGCCAAGACATCCGAGGCACTGAAGGCTTGGAACACCAACGCTCTTGTAAGAGCCGGAATACTCAAACATTACAGACGATGAACATAGTACAAGCATTGAAGGCGATATTCGACCTTCTGAAGAAGAACTACGAGACAGTGTCGGCTAACAACAAATATCTTGAGAAGATATATGAGAGTCTGACAACGAATGACATATCGTTCACTGACACACCTGATGAAGGTGAACCGATTGACTAATTTCAGGTAACTTAAAAAATTGGATAGTTATGATCAATGTAACACCTATCGCAATTACCGCCACATCCCAGGAATATGCCTGCAGCGTGGTGGAGAATCTCTGCCAGGCATACTGCCTCGCTCAGAGCATTCAGCCTCAGTCCGCTGTTTCCTACAGCATCGCATCGCAGGAAACGGTAAGCGGAACAACGTTTGTCACTGTACAGGCGACGGGGACGGTGACTTATCAGCCTCGCAACGGCAAGTGTTGCTGCAAGCCGCAAGTGAAGATGTTCACCGAGTCGTTCGACATCATCTTCAAGGGCAACGGCACACCGGCACTCGCCCTTACGCAGGGTGTGACAAGTCGGGCTCCGGCAAACGTGAAGTGCAACGGGAACGTTTATGGTTATTCGATGGTTACTGATGTGACCATTACCGCCACCTTTCCCGGATAGCAATGTGGCATCTGGTGCGGATAGTGCTGGCTTGCGTGCTGCTGAACCATCTCGGTCTCGCAGAAGAAATCGCAAGAAGGCTGACGGGTAAGAAACGTCTGCTTCCGCTGACGTGTTCCAAATGCCTCAGTTTCTGGTGTTGTCTGCCATATTCCGTCATCTTTCTCGGATGGAATGTGGTGGACTGCATCAGTGCCTCGCTTCTGTGCGCCTATGCCGCATTATGGTTTGAATTGCTTTTCAGTATAGCAAACAAATATTATGGAAGACTATGGGAACAACTATAAAATACATTCCACCGAAGAAGACAGTGTACAAGACCGCCACGAAGATCGTGTGTCCGAAATGCGGAAAGAATTAGAACGCTTCGTGCGGTGCTTCCATCTCGGCAGGGAAGTCAGTCAAGCAAGTCCACAAGCTCCTTCTTGATGTCGTCATCGATGTTGCGGTAACGGAAGAAAGCCTTGCTGCCGTCCTTGTGTCCGGACATAGAGCCGACAAGGTTGGGGTCTTTCACTTGCTTGTAAAGGTTGCCTATGAACGTCCTGCGTGCAAGATGTGAGGAGGCTATCTCGTTGATTGGTCTGCGCACCTCGCATCCTTTGGAAGAATCGTAGACAAGCACCGACCTTGTTATGCCGCAGATGGTGAAGAACCGCTTTATGGCTGCGTTATATGCTTGGTCTGCGATGAAAGGGAACAGCCTTCCTTCCTTGTCCACTCCCATATATTTCTTCACAAGCATCCGCGCGCTGTTGTTCAGCGGCACTCTGACGATGTCGGTATGCTCGCTTCGTGTCTTCCGGGGGATATACTCCACGGCTCCGTTGACAATATTGTCGGTAGTCAGTCTTGTAAGGTCGGACACACGGCAGCCTATGCAACACTGGAACAGGAAAATATCTCTCTGTACCTCAAGGGAAGGGTAGTCAGACAAGTCGTAGTTGGCTATGCGGTTGCGTTCCGCTATGCTTATATAATAAGGTGTGCCGTATCTTTCCGCTTTCACCGACACGTTGTCGGTCGGAGAGCGGTCGATAATTCCAAGCGTCACCATTTCCTTGAACAAAGAGCGCAGACGTTTGAAAGTAGTGCATATATAGTTCGCTCCGCCAATTTTCTCCACATCCCTGATGTAAGACAGAAATTTCCTAACGTCATCCTCCGACATCGTTTTCAATGTAAGGTTGTATGACGGAGAGTATCTGCGTCTGAATACCTCGAAACTTTTCAGTTTGTTCTTCAGCACCTCATATCCTCGCAACGTTCCCAAAGCAATGTTCTTGTGGGCGAGCAGGTCGGCGAATTCCTCATCGAGAGCCATCGGTTCTTCCTTGTCTTCCGGATTAAGAACGTCCTCCACCATTCTCTGCAAGTCACGGCTTGTGCGTATGTCCGCATAGTGGGAGGAATAGACTCGCATAATGATGTCCTTGAGATAAGCCACCTTATTGTCTACGTCTTCTCTATACGTTATCTGGCACATCGCACGCTGTTTGATGCATTCTTTTCTGGAATCCCATAGAGAAGGGTACACCATAATGTGGCTGATGAAGTATAACTGCACCTTGCGTCCGTCACTCAGGCGGAAGCGTATTTTGACCTCGGAATCTTTGGTCGTTCGGATGAATGCTTTGATTGTTGCCATACGCAAAGGTATGAAACTTGCACAACACTTGCACAACATTTGCACAACATTTGCACAACATATTTGTTATCGGTTGTGATTATTTAATACTATATGTACAATTGGATATTGCAAGCCGTTGATTGTCAAGCGGTATAAAAACAATCCAAACAAACGGCTTACAAACAACGTTGTCCGGGTAAGACAACAAGGGTAACTTGACTATCAGAAAGTTACGATGGATGTGCGGTGGATTTGCACAACATTTGCACAACACGGACAAAAAAAAGGGGGACGGTTCTCACGAATCATCCCCCTTTGTCATTTACCAATAACACTAACACAAACTAAAAAGAATTATTTTATCCTTCCGTCATCTTTCGGAGTTATCTCAAAGGATGCCTTTGTCAGCCTCTGCCCCGGGGACATCGTGCCGACAAGCACGAGACGGAAAGCCTTGTATGGTGTGCCTTGTATTCCGGTGATGTATCTCTCAACGCTTGACGCCACTGGCGTCCATCGCTTGTAGTCCATCGTCCCATACAAGGCGGTCTTTATCTTGTCTCCGCGGGCGATCATCGTGTTGACCGTCTTCAGCGCATCTCCGTCACCGAATGTTATCGGACGTGACACTGCGGCGACAACGACATCGTCTCCGTTCTCCTGCGACAGGTCTATAATGTCCGACCTTGTGCTCTCTACGGACACCTGCACTACGCTGTTTGGGTAAGAGTTGGCTATAGCGACAACCTTGCCTGTGCGCACCTCTCCCCATTGCTTGCTCCGGAGCGAGTAGGTAGGGGCGAAGACATTGCCCGGATTGCAGATGAGAATCCGTTGTCCTACGTAGTCGTATGCTATACGGCTTCCGCTGAGAAACTCTTTGAACGATCCAAACGAGATTCTGTCGGGCGCCAAGAGTTTCGTAAGGCCGGGGAGCGCAGTCGGGCTGAACCACTCCCCGTCCAAAGCCTCGGACAGACACTGCGTTTGGGAGCCTTGAAGCACCATCAGTCCTCTGTTGGAAGAGAAGAGGATTGCATCGTCTATCTGCGTTATGCTGTCGGCATTGTTGACAACATCCCTTGTCACTGGAGTTACTGACGCGATGCCTCCATTCTCGTTGGTCTGCAACGCCCATATCCCTTCATCGGTGAATGCGTATAGGGGATACTGACCGAACTGCCCTTCAGACAAAGCCTGCGTTGTGGAAGACAGTCCTATGATTTCACCGAAGCCAACCGTGTTTATACCAGCCACAGGGAAGTAGAACGGCATATTGATGACGGATGTATAAACCTTGTTGCTTAAAACAATATCAAAATCCGATGTGGTCGGTAACGGCTCCGCCTTCCAATTCAAATATCCGAGAACGGATTTGACATTCTCCCAAAATGGGATAATTGCAAATGCTCCATTAAGCAGGTCGTGCGGTCTCAATGGCAAGTGCGCTGTGCTATCCCCATCGGACAAAATCATTTCAGAAGCCCTTGTGTTGGGGTAGTAAAAATAAAACCCCAAGTTGTTGACCGAAACAGCAGAAGCCCCTTTTACAACATCTCCATATTCGGTTTTTATTCTGTTCCTGATTTCAATCTTTTTTGAATCGGCAATGAAGCCACTTGCAAAAGACATCCCATTTGCGTCCCATCCGCGGAATAGAGATTTTGATATGTTTGCAATATTCAGACGGCTATTGTATACGAAAGCAGATTGAGGCTTCAGCAAGTCGTGGCTATCATAGTCGTCTGTCATAACTTCCTTGTTGACCAATGATGTTAAATAGCCTTTTTGTATTGGAATCGGGACAAACTGGGAATACGACCCAACACCATCCGTTGTGAAAGGGATTGATTTAAGAAGATAAAACAAAGACTTGGTGGAAACATCTTTCTGTATTTCGGAATCACTATATCTCGGAGGACGAATAAAATAAGAGCCTTTCGCTTCTGTATCTCCGAAATGGTATGTATTGGGAAGGGGAATCAGCCCTTTGCTATCATAGTCGGAAATATCGTCAGATGCCAAAAAACCAAAACTGCTGACCGTCTCTGATAGAATATCGTATTTAGAAGTGTCGTTTATCACATCCAACCCTCCTTGTTTGTAAGTGTATATTGGCGCACTCACAAAAATATCAATGCTCTGTATTATATCTCCAAAATTAAAAAGGTCGGCACTTTTATATATCACTTTGCAAAACAATTCGCCGGAGAGCCAACGAACCCAGGCTTGCAACTTGGTGTCGTTGTCCAAAAGTCTGTCTCCAACAATTTGCACCGCATCAGACATTGATGGGAGCATCAAGATTGGCGCAGAATGCAAAGTTAAAGTAGAGCCGTCATATAGGCGATAAGCATATCTCACAAGGAATGGGAACATAAAGGCTCCATAATATGAGACTGTCTGATGTGCTTTGTTCACCAATGCACAGACTTGTTCCTCGATATATCTTTGGTTCTCCTCTTTTCCCCAATTATTATCGTTTGGCTTGCATTTAAAAAGAATTTGTGTCGGAGATACGACCAATTCTTTTTTGTCTTGCTCCGACCAACTGTCGTCATAGAAATATTTTTTCAGCATAAATCGGACGTCCGGTTCTGGAAGATGCGTTCCTAAATCCACGTATTGAAACAATGGCTTGTTGGTAGAGGCAGGCGTACCATAAGACTTCCAAAGGAAGTAGCGCATTTCGTTTTCGGAGTGGGCGATGAGCGTGTTGCCCACGCTCACAATCTTGGGGAGCCCGGCCACATCTCCTATCTCCTTGAATCCGCTGTCGCCATCCTCCGCTGTCGGTGACATCTGATAGTACAGTGTGTTGTCCTTGAAGAAGATGTAGTGTTCGCTTTCTGAAGTCACGGAATGCACGAAGAGTAGTCGGTACTTGTCGTTGACGTTCCACAGGCATTCACCTTTGCCGACCACCTTCAATTCACCCTCCTCCGGGATAAGGTTCACAAGGTGCGACATCACTCCGTCTTGTGCGCTATAGTCTGAAGGAGCATTGGAAATGCCCACAAATTCAATGTCTTTGTTCATCATATAGGTTGTTTCTCGTTATCAACGGCAGAGCCGTTCCAATGTTGTCCACCTCCACAGCGGAGCCCACGGGCAGGTGAGCCTCCCTCTTTCCGCACAGAGCGATGATCTTCTTCGCCAAGTCGTAGAAATTGGCACGGAGGAAATTGCTCCCGAAGTTGACCTTGCGGCACACCCCACGGAATTTCCCTTTCACATTTCGTTCAGCGACATAAAGATAATATTCACCGCCCGCGTTCCACACATTGATGGCATCGCCGGGATGCAGACCGAGAGTCTTGCTGACCCTTGACGTTATGTCTATCTGTCCGTTCTCACGGAAGTATATATCCGGTTTTCTTGTTTCCGCCATTCTCATTTCCTTAAAATTTTGAAGTAGTAAAAATCCTTGCATCGGCATCGCACCACTTTCTTCCTTGCAGTCTTGCCACACTCTATCCCATAGTCATAATAGATGCGGTTGACGGAAGGACACGTTGCGTTGAAGCCGATGGTGTTGTGCTGAAAGTTTTTCTGCAACGGAGCGAAGGGGGTGTCCTTGCCCACAAGGTCGGGATGGTTAACGCAGAACCCATACTCCCGTCCATCCGAGAACATATGAATCTTGTTCTCATCCACAATATCAGCCATCACTATCTCCGCCAAGTGCGGAGATAATGTGACTGAGTTGTCTGTATCATCCAACACGACATACAGTCTGTTGAGTATCTTGTCAAGAATCCGTCTAATCATCGTTTTGTATTTGGATAAATTAATCTACTGCGGAAGCTTATGGTTTCGATGTATGAGAACGACAGATTCCCCGTTTTCAAATCACGCATATGCCGTTCCGCGTCAGCCTTGTTGTCAAAAATGAAACTGCAAATCTCATATTTACCAGTTCCTTTGGTGTTGACTATGTTGGCATAGTACTTATATCCAAGAAGGTAGGATATTATTCGTTGAATCAAAGACATTTCCATAATATAACTTTTTACTAAGGTAATAATTAATCGCCTATCAGACAACTTTTTTTGTTAATCTTAGGGCTCCGTTTTCTCGTTTACTCGTTCGAACCGCTTGCACGCAGGGCGCATCTGTGACGCGTTGTATGAAGGCCACTTGCAATGTCCCTTTGCGGCGACCTCATATCTGTAGTTGGCGCACACTCCACAGCAGCGGAACTTGTCTGCCTGTGCCACGCTAATGCTCTTCAGCTCTCTAATGGCAGCGTCGATGCAAGCCTCCAATGCCGCCCGCTTGCGTTTGTTCACTTCGTTCACCTGCGCTGCCACGCTCTTCTCCTCGATGGCGATGCACGCTTTTTGTATAGCCACGAGATTGTTTATGCTTGGAGGGGTAATCTTCAACGGCACTTCCGCACACGCAGCAGCAAGGCGTTCGGTGCACTCCTCGGCAAACTCAATCGCCATAAGCGAGAGAAACCGCACCACCTCACTCTGTGCGTTTATGTCGGAATCGTCGACATCATAATTGAGAGAGCGGATAAATTCCTCCACGTTAAGGCGAAGGAGCGAGAACACCTTCTTCGTGTCCTCGAAGAAGCGGTATTCTAAGAACTGCATCAATTGCAGTTCCGCACCGAACATTCCTCCTGTCAATTCTTTTTTGAGGTCACGAATGGCGTTGCCAAGGTCACAACTGACACGCTTGTAGATGAGATTGCCGTCCTTGTCGGTTTTGAAGTTGAAGCACAGATAGCGGAGCCGTTCCGCCTCACGGATCGTGAGCAGTGCGATGAACAATGGTTTAAGCACGAGGTTTCTGACCTCGCAAGTTTGGAGCGGTTTTGGTGGCAGCTCTGGAGCCACGGCAGTGCGTCTTGCGGTCGCTGCCGTCAGTCTGATAGGGAATAGTATCATTCGGAAAAAGAAAGGGAGGAAACCGATGCTTCCTCCCTGTTGTCCTCTGGGGCTAAAGTTTTTTATCTACAATAATAGAAATTTTAGTAGAAATTTTGAATCGATTTTCGTTTAAATCCACAGCCTCTAAGAGGCTGACTCCTTCGGACACCACAAAGATAGTGCAGAGAGTCTCGTAAAACAAAAAACTTTAACCCAATTAACAGAGGGAGGTTAATAATGTTAAATAAAATCGTAAATGGCGATGTCGCCTTTTGGGTTCGCTTTGTTGCGCTTGTTGCATCGCCACGCATAGGCGAACGGTATAATCTTCTCGTACCACCGTGCGTCATCCATCATCGAGCCTACGTATTGTTGCAGCTCGGGCTTGTAGTCGAACTCCACAATCTGCGCCCAGTCGCCCTTGCGGTTGCCACCGAAGAAGTGTATCCCCTTGTAGTATTGTCTCGACACATCGCAGAACCGTTTGAAGTAAAAAACATTATGGTTTTGCTTGTCTGGGTCTTCGAGAATCAGACGGACAAAACCGGGTTGATTATAGCGGAGTATCAGTTTGCACAACTGCTTCAAGACATCAAAAGGCTTGACCTCGTGTGTGCATTCGTAAAGTCCATGTGCAAAGTAGGGTTCGCCCTTTTTGGTGAAGCGGATGCGCAAGTCGAAGCATCGTGTGCCATCGTGCCACTGTTCCTCGATTGTTTTGTTCTGACACCGGGCGAATGGAATCATAAACCATCCATACCACTTCTGCGGTCGGAGATAAGTCATTGAATTGTGTGTGCCGATTATCGGCGTTTCTTGTTTCTGTCCCATTGTCTTCAATCAATTTTTAATTCAAACAACAATTCCTCTTGCCGAGCGACCGACGGACGCACCTGCATTATAACCATCTCGATGTCTTTGCCTATCTGAAGATATAAGCGTTGTCGCTCCGTACCGCCTCTATTCAGCAACAAAACTCTTCCGCCTGTCGCTTTTGCCAACTCGCACAATAAAAGCAGATATTTCGGTTTGACGATTGCGTCGGCAATTTTAACCACGCCTTTCCGCTCAGCAAGACTGTATCCGCCACATATTGGACATACTTCTGGAATCGTATGATCATTTCCAAGTTTATCAGTGTATGTAAACCTGACTCTTCCAACACCTCCACACTCTTCGCAAACGGTCAAAAGGTCTCCCCAATAGGTGTAGTTTTTGCTCTTCAGTTTTTCTTGTAATTGCTCGATGTCCACCAAGCAGTTGCAAGTCTTAGAGGGGAAACAATGATCAATATCAATTTGCTTAGTTAGTGGCGAGTAGCCGCCGTTGTTTCCTTGCTTCTTGACTCGTATCAACGAATATCCGTCCGTTGCGACAATCCATTCGCCATAGATAAACGGCTTCTTGAAACATTCGTGAAATTCAGAAGCTTCGCCTGCGAGCTTCTTCAACACGCTCTTAATCTCTTTTTTCATAAATTCGTCATATTAAATCATTTTTTTATGGTATCGTTGACATCCTCAGCAGCGATTCCGTAGGCGAGCAACTGCTTGGCGCTCTGTGCTACGCCTTGCAAGTCAAACGGAGTGGTCGCATTTTTCTCTTCCTTTTCCAAAACCTCCTTAATCTTGCAAAAGATGCTTTCGAGCAAATAGGCAAACGGCTCGCTGTCCATCCCGACTTTCAGTTGTATAAAGCAGTCCTCGTAAACGTGTATCGCAACGTGGGCGGCCTCGTGGGCGACGTGCTGGATTTTGCAACAGTCTGACAGGAATACCAGATAGCCGTCCGCGCCTTTGCTATCCGTAACTTTTGGGAAAGTCAGTGACGAAGCCTCATTGTCGAGCGTGTTTTGCGTGATGTCGCTGACATCGCAATCGTAACGAAATAAGGCGTGCAACATTTCCCAATTCTCGTTTTTGCCACCCATAACTTTTTTGGGTATGGCTCTATATTGAATGCCTGTATCATAGATTCATCCTCCTTAATACTCTTTAAAGAATTGAACCGAATCGGGGTAATTAGCCGCGATGTAAGACAAGAAAATTTTGCGGTTTAACTCTGACAAATTGTCAAATACATATTCGGCAAAATCCTCTTGTTCTATTGATGACAGATTGTCAAACGCATCCTCTATGTTTATCTCAACTTCTGCTAATATCATAAATTCATCCTCCTAATCTCGTTAATTTGGTTAATAACTTCACCGACGGAATTGTCGGTTGAAAACTTGTGGATAAGCGTGCAGCCATATGCAATGTACAACGAGCCGTCAATAAGTCTGACGGACAGGCTTGCGCACACTTCCTCGCTTCTTCTCTGCGCCCTCCGCCTCTGTTGGCGGAGGAGCCACATTCTGTATCGTTTTATCATTGGGGTTGGGTTTATAAAAAGACCTTGTTGTAAAGGTCGGCGAATTGCTTGCCGAATTGCGCGGCGCGCGCGGACGATTTGAAGCAAAGCAGAGAACCGATATACGCATACGCATGCGAAGGCGTGCGACTCGCAGACGCGAACACGAACCCCGCAGCATCCTTGTTATACACGAACCAAGGAAACCACTTGTCTTGATTCCAATCCGAGAAATCGGGTACAAATCCATCTTCCTTGTTCAATGCCTGTGCGATGGTGAACAACTTGTTCAAGGCAATCAACGCTTCAATGTGCTTGGGGTTGATGTCGGTCACAAGTCTTGCGACATCTTCAAGCTGGACAACGTTTCCGGAAAGAATCATCTTTGCAACGGTAAAGTCCGCATTCGGCTTGCCGCCAAGGGCTTTTCTTGCGCTCTCAAAATCCGTAATGGTTTCATTCACATTTTTTGAATCTACTTCTTCAAGAATGAAATCGAACGGCGATAGATAATCGTCAACGTCACAATTTTCGTTGTGGTAGCTGAGGTATCTCATCAACACTCTTCCAGCTTCTTCACGTGATTCGTGGACGGCTTGCATAACAGTTTGTTCGCTTCCATCCGCGTTTTTTATAATGTACTTTTTCATTTGAATTCTTGTTTGATTGATTCTACATATTTCACTATTCGCTCGTATTCACGACCTTTCTCCTCGCTGTCGTTATAAGCCTTCTTGATGAGTTCTTCTCCAGTGCCGTAGAAGCATCCGACACTCCACATATCGTTCGAGCGTGTCCACGTGAAGTATCTGCCGCTGCTCCACCAATTCTTGAACACGATGTAGTCAGATTTACTCTTAATTACCGCTTCTCCGTAGACTCTCGCTTCTCCGTAGACTCTCGCTTCTCCGCAGACTTCCGCTTCTCCGTAGACTCTCGCTTCTCCGCAGACTCTCGCTTTTCCGTAGACTCTCGCTTTTCCGTAGACCCAGCAATCATCATCGTGCGATAGGTTGTCTTCACATTCTATCCATCCGCCAATGTCGCCCTTCTTGACATTTCCGAAGTCCCTAAGAGCCTTGATGCGGTGCAGGACGCGTCCGCCAACTTCCAATATTTCATCCGTAAGTTCGTATTTCTTTTCCATTTTTTATTGATTTAAAAGTTCTAAAAGTTCTTCCGCTTGGCTGAGGGCGAAATCTGAGTCAGAGCCTTCGTCGAACTCCTTCACAGTCACCCATCCGTACCATTTTCTCACCTGCACCTCATAGGTGGTTATGATTGACTGCATGATTGACAGTCGGCCGCAGTGTGTGAAGCACGCATAGATTCTTGGTTGTATTCTGTACCTCATTTCTCGCCTCCTTTCGGTTTTTTTTTGAGCGCGGATATAATTGCTTCTATCTTTTTGCGCGCTTCAGCGGATGCGGATATAACTGCATTTATCTTGTCGCGCTCCTCTGCTGTAATGTGCCTCTGTGCATAGAGGCAAGCAGCCACATATATGTCGTGACCGAGTTTTTTATTTTCGGTCATTAGAGAAAGAATGAGATTCCCTATTTCGCGTGTTGTCCCCGTAAGATGACCCCACACTTTGCCCTCTTCTTTCTTGTCTGTTAAGATTACCACTGCGGTACGATTCTTCTGGTCTTCATCAGACCAATATTTAATACCGTTGATGATTTTTTCTGCTTCTTTCATTGTCTTTTAGTTTTGTTAAATTATGTCAAAAATGTCCAGTTGTCTTGGTTCTGTCACTCGTCCGGAGGGGAAGAACAATTGCTCGAAGATATGTTCCATACAGGCGACCACAATTGAGTTGCCTGCGAGCTTGTATTGCTGGGACTCCGAGATGTACATCGGCTTCCCGTTCTGTCTGTGACCCTTGACGTAGTTTTTGATTTTGTTGTAGTCCTCATCTGAGACATCCATCAGGCGGAAACACTCTCGCGGAACGAGCCGTCGGATTCGGTATGGAAACGTGTCGCCGTAGACGTTGTTAGGTCTGGCGGACGTGAGGGTTGACCCCACGGATTCGGCGAACTCGGTCTGTAGTTCTGCGACACCGCTTTTCGCTTTGTCCTGCCTATAAGGTCGCAGATTGTTGTCCTTGTCCACCGTCACTCCGCAAGGCTGACGGCGAACTTCCTCCGCCATTCGGCGAACCTCCTCCGTCTTCGGTTCCAAGACTGCGTTTTCCTCACCCGTTAATAGAGTGCCGATGATGTCGCCCTTGTTGCCCTGTACTCTCCCTCGGCGAGTACGGGATGACGGCTGAGAGATGTTGACCGCACCGTACTCCTCCACCTCCGCAAAGCCTTCCCTTGTGTTGGCTTTGATGCGCAAAGGTTCAAGCAGCATATTGTCCTTCTGCACGCTTGTTATAGTGTTGGACACACCGTCTGTTCTTGGTTCCATCTGTTACATATATTTTCTCTGTTGTATCAGTTTGTGGGATTCCCAGTCCTTTCTCACCTTCTTCCCATACTCGGTTCGTTTTGGAGTCATAACGTTAGGCTCTCTTCCTCTGCTCGCCACCACGAACGGGTCGGCGATAGAGACGGTCTCTCCGTGGTTGTTCGGATATTTGTTCATCTCAACTATCGGCTTCGGCTTCAGGACATACTGAGCAGTGTTGCAATTGCTACCTGTGCCTCCGTGGATAGTGTTGGCAACCTCGTTCAGATGATAGTTTTCAATCTTCCCTTTCTTGTCGCGTGAGTAGCTCACGATTTTCGGTTCTTCGTTCTTCATACTCGATTATTTTAGGAATCACCCCCCCCCCAGATGGTGTTGTAAGGGCAGGAGAAACCCCATTTATATCAAAAATAACACTGGTGATCCGGCGGAAGCCATCAATCTTGCACGCTGTGATTATTCTTGCTGATTCTTCTCGGTTCATATTCTTCGCTTACAAAATACATACAATTGGCATTCACCCTCGCCTTGATGGTTCCGGCTATGTCGCTGACGCTTTGGTTGTAGGTGTCTATCCATAGACCCCCCCCCCTCGGTGTACTCAAACTTGTGGTTGGTGGTGGTTTCGGCGTTCCATTTCAGCCGCCCCAATATCACGTCAGTCTTAAGATAGTATCTATCCTCGACACTCTCACCGTCGTGGTATGTAACAAGTACGTCACGGAGCCGCCGCTCCAACGGGAACGGCTGAGGAAAATCATACTTGATGCCGCTCGGGAACAACTGTGGGAACTTGGCGGACGCATCCTTGCGGATGCTTAACGCGAATACCCTCACACGGTTCTGCGGAACACCGAAATCTTTGGCGTTTATCTTCTTCCAGTATGTCTTGTAGCCTTGTTCGTCAAGGTAGTCAATCCACCGCTGAAAGTCGGGCATAAACTTCTTGGAAGCCAACGCCGCCACGTTCTCGAGTAAAAGGAATGACGGACGCTTCGTCTCTATCGCCTTCCTGCACTCCCATAGCAATGATGAGCGCGAACCACTGCCTTCCTGCAAGCCTCTCTGAAGTCCGGCATTGCTGATGTCCTGACAAGGGAAGCTGTAGGTGAACAAGTCAAAGTCAGGCACTCGCTCCCAATCGACCTTGCTTATGTCACCGTGGTTGCATTCGGCATACTCGGGGAACACGGCATTGTGGGCGGCTATTGCGTCATCGTCAATTTCGCTCCATCCGACAAGTTGGAAATCCGCACCGCCAGCGTGGCGCCGTGCGACTCGGCGCAGAGCCATCATCTGCGAGCCGTATCCAGCGAAAGCCTCGAACACTCTGATTATCATAGCTCGTCTCCGTTGGTGCTTCCGAAACCGCCTTTACCTCGCTCGGTCGCTTGGTTGAACAACTCTTCCTCATCCACGACCTCGACACCCTCATAGCTCACGGGGGTAAGCACGAATTGCGCCACCTTCATTCCTGGATGAATTACTTCTATGCTCCTGCCGACATTGATGAGATGGATGTATATCTCGCCTTGATAGTCCTCGTCGACAACGCACGCTCCAACAACGAGCGTTCCTTTGGGGGTGTTTGCCTTTGGTGTTAGACCGACACGCCGCATAGCGTCTGTGGATGTCGCCACGCTGGAGCGGTTCATCGCAATCAGCGCGTAGCCGTGCGGCACTTCCGCCCTTATACCGCTCGGCACGAGGATGTCAGTCCCCGATGTCAACCGAGCCGTGAAGCCTTTCGGCACGTAGAAGTCCAGCCCTGCCGAACATTCAGTCCCTCTTGTGGGGGTCTTCACCTCCCTAATCTTCGTTATCTTCATCTGTTTCTGACGATTTTAATTGTTCTTGCATCTATTCTGACAATTCTCCCTCCCTCGTCACGCTTGCGTAGGACAGGAAGCAACTCAAGAGCCTTGCGGCGGCTCAATCTCAAGTCAGCCTTTGAGTTCTCTATAACGTCGTAGTTCATATCAGTACAGTTTATTGAGTTCGTAAGCCTTTATCACTCTTCTCACATCCCTCTGCGTCATAAGGTAATCCTTAGCAATGACACTGACTGGGATGGACAACATATGCGCCTTGTAAACATCCTTGTGAAGAGGGAATCGGATGTCAAGCACCTCCACAATCATTTTCTGTTTGGGGGAGTAGTGAGCTATGGCGTCGCGGAAGAAATAATCCACCGCCTCACTCTTGGCCTTGAAAGCCATTGCCTCTTCCTCCGGAGTGTAGTAGTTTTCGTTCCTCATACCGCAGCAGTAATTTCGCCTGACGCTGAAGGTTGATTAAGCGAAGGTTGTTCTTGTCGTGGGGAATCTCCACGACCGCCCTCGCACACCGCATCAGCAGTCTGTAGTTGTTTGTTGAGATAGTCTTCATACGCTCTTGCCTGTCCTTGCAGGTCGTTGATGGTGTGCAGGCATCGGATGATGTCGTTGAGTTCCCCTTCGTCGAGATGCGCCCAGTCGTTGGCTATCGGTCTGAGAGCCGCTTCCGCCACGAGCAGAGCGGTGAGGAACCTGCTGTTCACACGTTTGTCTTTCTGTATTTGCTCTTTCATAATTTTTTTTAGAATGGGAGTTCCTGACGGCTTGCCGTCACCATCGTAGACGTTGGCATATCGGCAAGGTCGGAGAACCTTGTGTATTGCTTCTCATAGGCGGCGATGAACGAAGTCGTTCCGGTGTTTCGTCCTTTCGCCACGATGATCTCTGCCGTTCCGTCCGTGCTGACGTTCGCGAACCTGCCCTTGTAGGCAAGGTTCTTACCCTCCGTCTTGTAGTACTCCGGTCGGTAGACGAATATCACGTTGTCGGCATTCGACTCGATTTCGCCGGAGCCACGCAGACGGGCGAGGGAAGGGTAGGGGTTCATGCGGTCACGGCTGAGTTGGGAGAGCAGAATGATGCTCACGTCTATCTCACCGGCGAGCCGCTTCAGCGTGGCGCAGATGTCGCCAATCTCCTGTACACGGTTGTCAATCTTGCCCATCGAGATAAGCTGGAGGTAGTCGATGACAAAGAGTTTCGCCTTCTTGCGGTAGGCAAGCTGACGTATCCAGGCGCATATCTTCGCCACGCTCTGCGCCTTTCTGTTGAACCACATAGGCAGCGATCCCGTCCTCTCCACGGCGGAGCCCACACGGTTGTAGTCGTCCGCTCCGAGCCGCTTGTAAAGGATGTCAGAGGAAGACACCTGCGCATCGCCCGACACCATACGTGCCGCAAGCTGCATCACCGACATCTCCAGCGTCACCACCCCCACACCGACACCTGCGGTGGCGGCATTCAGGGCGAACGTCAGCGCAAGGGAAGTCTTGCCCATAGACGTTTCGCCGGCTATTATGGTCAGGTCGGTAGTGTGCAGACCTCCACGCTCGTCTATCCCCTTCAGTCCCACGGGAATCTCAGGAGCGTTGTGCGTCCGCGACTGATTCTCGAACACGTTGCGCATCACCTCGTTGCAAGCCTCCTCTGCCGTCACCATCTCCGTTGTGTTAGACACAAGGCAGTTGGTGATCTCCGTGTTGAGCCGTTGGAGGGTTGTCTCCGAAGGCTCGAGCGGTTGCATAAGTTTCTGCTGTGCCTCCATAATCGCGGCAAGCGTGCGCCTCCTCACAAGCAAGTCCGTCAGCAGCTCGTCCGCCCCATTGGTGGAAGTCACGGGACAGGTGCACAGCGTTGTGAACGCAAGGAATGCCGCCTTGTCCACCGTCATCAGCCGTGCCGTCACAGCCATCATATCCGCATCGCCTCCGTTGTTGCGGATGTACAGCATCGCCTCCCATATCGTGCGGTTCTCCGGGATGGAGAACACCTCGGGGTCAAGGACATCGGCAAGGCGGTAGAACTCACCGCTGTTGGTAATGCAGGCATTAAGCAGATTGGCTTCCGCTTCCGGATTGCACAGGCTGTTCATACTCTGGGGGTTTATAGGTTTCCTTGAAATTCTTCATCCGCTCGTAGATGTCCTCCTCGAAGCGTGGGATGCCGATGAAGAAAGGCTTGCCGTTGCCGACATCCTGCATATAGTGCCGCCCGAAAGCCGCGAAAATCTCGTCATTGTAGCCGAGAGCGTCTATGTGCGGAGCCATAAGGTCGTAAAGGAACTCGTTCCACGCCGGCGGCTGGGCAAGTTCTCCGTTAGCTCTACGGATGTTTAGCAGCGAATCAGCGTGCTTCTTCGCGTCTTGGATGGTCTTGTAGTCCTGACCTCGCTCAATCCAGCCACGCTTGATGGTGTGAATCTGCACGGCAAGTCTGTCACGGGGTAGGTTGTACTTGTAGCACATAGCCTCCACCCACATATCCTCGCCCAACAAGACATCCTCGATGTCCGACATTGGGATGATCTCCGTTGCCGTTGGCGATGTCGGTTTTTCTCTTTCTTTTGCTACGACGTAGTCGTAGTTTTCTTTCTCTTCAAGGGCTTTTTCTTCTTGGGTAGTAGGGGGTGTGGGGGGAGAAGGGGTTTCTTCTTTTTCAGAAAAACCTTCAGAAACCATAGGTTTTTGCTCTTGTAACCTATGGTTTTCGGTATCATAACCTATGGTTTTGGGAGGTTTTTGCTCTTGTAACCTATGGTTTTGGGAGGTTTTTTTGGGTCTTCCACCCTTGCATCCTCCTGCTCTCCGTTGTCTGTCCGCCTCGATTGTTGCCGACAGCAGTCCGACAATAAGTTTGCCGACCGCATCATCCTCGGCAGGCATAATCCCTCTGAGCGCATAGTTGAGCAATGCTTTCAGTGCGTCTGTCTGTGCCTCCTGAGGAAGCGTTTCGATTGTGTCGAGCCATGACTCGTGGAAGGTGAATCTATTGTTTGCCATTCTTCTATTTAATTTTGGCTGCATAGTCGTTGAGCAGCCTGTGGTAACTGATTCTGTCGGTGGTGATCAGATGTCTGATTGCCTTCAGTGTTTCCTCGTGCACCGCACGGTGGATTTCTATGAACGGCACGAGGTGCGGTGGGTTGGAGCCCTCCTGCATCCTCTGAATCATATCATACAGTTTTTCTTCGTCAATCATAACTTGATTTTTATAGGGAGATTGGCGGACGTCCACGCAAGAAGCATAGCGTCACGCTCCTCCTGGTTGCTCCGCTTGGCGGTGTAGCCGGTGATGGCGCATATCTCCTCGTGGGTGATTTTGCGGTCTTTGCCTTTCCATATCTTGCGCAGAGGCGGTTGAAGCCGTACATCAAGGCTGAAGTGCCGCGCTATGTCGGCAATGTCGATGCCTATCTGATGGTTGCGCCCCACGTGGTAGCCTTTTTTAGCCGCCACTGCCTTGCTGTCGGAAGGCAGTGAATGGAAGTTGTGTGCAGTAGCCCAAGAAGCCTCCACCACCACAGCGACCGTCAACGTGGGATATTCGTTGCTCACCCTGCGGAGGTCGTCCAACAGCGCGGGAAGCGTCATTGTGGTCGCTTCAATCCTTTTTGTTCTTGGCGAGAGTGTTGCGACACCGCTTGCCTCCACGTCAGGGTCGATGCCGATGATAATGTCGTATGTCATAGATACTCCTTTCTTCTGTTGATTTCAATTTCCGCCTGTCTAATCATATATTCCTCCTCCGGGGTGGGGATATACCAACCTTCGGTGGCCGCCCAGTTTCGGAAGCGTTCAATTGCCGTTGTCATATCCTCTGTTGACAAGTCTCTGCTTGATTTCAGTGTCCTCACGTTCTGTTGCAGACGGGTGTCATAGCGTTCGGTGACAAACAAATCTGCGTTACAGTGCGCCTTGAAGTAGTACCGCTTCACGTAGTCCATCGTGTTGCCCGTCTCTATTGCCACAATGCCGATACAGACGTGCAGGTAGCGGTTCTGTGGATCGCTACGTTGCTTCCTTTCGGTCAGTTCGACCGATGGTGAACGCTTAGCAATCAACGACTGCAAGCGCGCCTTTGCACGCTCACAATCGTAGGGGTTGGATAGGTCGAACAACATAGTCCGTTAGTTAGAATGGAAGATCGTTAGGCGACGCCACCGGTGCGGCGGCTATCTGTTCGGGTGTTGGTATCTGTGGCTCTTTCGGTCTCATTTCGGAGAAGTTTCCGCAGATGTAGTTCTCGCCCTCCTTGCGTTCTTCCTTTTTTGGTGCGCAGGAGAGGAGATGCGTGAATATGCGCTCGCCGAATGTCTGCGGCTCTTTGCGTTCCCACAACGCCACGTTGACAATGATATGCACTTCGCCGTTCTTCAGCGTGACTTTCTTGAAGCATTCCTTTGGGATGCGAGTCAAGTCTATTGACCCAATAAAATTGCTCATAATGCTGTGATTCTTATTGATGATTTAACATTGGTTGTTTTTATGTATTCTCGGTAGGATTCAGGATGTTCATCCTTGAATCTCTTGGAGTCGAAGGTTTCTTTGGTTGTCGGCTCTATATAGGTGAGCCGCATATTGTCGGTCTCCCACTTCTTCACTCCTGCCTTCTCCATCTCGCCCTTCATCCGCTCGGAGAACGTCTTCACCTGCTCCTCTATCTCTTTCTTCTTTGCGAGCAGGTCAAGGATCTGCATCTCCATCGCCTTGTAGCGGTCGGGCAGAGTGTTGACGCTCGGCAGAGGGTTGATGAATTGCCGTCCTTCCACCTCGGCGGCGAGGAGAGAGTCAATCACGCCGTCAGGAATGCGCTGTACCTCCGTTATTTTAGCCTTGTCACCACGAAGCCAGATAGCAAGCAGACCGACAACCTTACAGCCTGGGTTCTGCTGCTCGAAGAATGTGGCGTAGATGGACAGTTGCCAACGTACCTTGTCCTCGTTAAGATTGCGCACGGTCTTGATGTCGCCAAGGATATACTCCGTTTCGGAGACTTTGAACACCTTGTCTATAGGAGAGGCAAAGTGCTCGTTGTCGCTGACAACGTACTCGGATTCACACGGAACGTAGCCGCCCTCCTTGATTAGCCGTTGGTAATTGACCACTTCTGGAATATCCTCGAAAGTAGTGCCGAAGTCGTCGCAGAACTCCACTTGTGCGTGGATTGCACTGCCACGCTCGGCTGCGGCCTTCAGCGTCTCTTCGTCAACCCCGGCATATTCATCGGGGAACAATTGCCGTTGGAGCATCCCAGTGATTCCCTGCAACGCCCTCCCGTCGGGCGCGGTGTAGGTATGCCCGACGGGGTCAAATACAATATTAGAATATCTCAACATATTAGCCTTGTTTTAGTTGTTGTTTTCTTTGGGAACAAGCGGTGATTACCGCTTCGTCCTTGCCGAAGTAATAAGAGTTCTTCTTATATATCGCAACGACTTCCTCCTCGGTCTGTGCGGCATACACCGCCGCTATTACTGCCGCCTTGTCAGGAGCAGGAATCTTGGGTGCTGGAGCAGTCGCCTTTGAGGTTGCCGTGTACTCCTTGCCGTTGTTGAGCGTGTCGGCATCCTTGGTGTCGTCTATCGCAAGCAAGCCGTTGAGCGCATACTTGCGTGCGTAGGATGATGCAGCACCTGTAACTTGGCTGCCGTCCATTCCTTTTTTTGTCGCTTCCTCACGGGCGAATGCCTGGTTGGACAGTGATCGTTCTCCGTCAGTCAGCGTTGCGGTCGCCTTGACATAGAATCTGTCACCAAGCACCACAATATCATCGGTGATGGTAAGGAAGAGTCCCTCGGCTTTGAGGAGGGGCTTGACCGCCTCGAGGATGTCCTCGCAGTTGCGGTAGTTGTAGCCGCCGAAGTTGTTCCGTTGGTTCTTCGGGGCTTTGAGCTGCGACTGCACCGCAATCACACGCTCGGTGAATGTCTTGTCTGCCATATCTATATAAGTTTTCTGTCTGTAATGATACAAAGCACTTTCGTGGAGGCGAGGAACGATACCAACGCCCCTGCCTTGATGAGAGCGAACGGCAATAGTGCCGCGCTCTCGTCCTCGTTGCAGAGGAGGACGATGCTGATTCCCATCCACACGGTCATCAGCAGGTAGATGATTAGTTTCTTCATATATTTTGTTTTTTTTATAATTATCTGATAAAAAGGAGGCTATCCTCGCAGACCGCCTCCGAGAAAAAACATTGTCAATAATGATACGAAAGTAATAGTCGGCACGGAGGAGTTGAACCTCACGACAAACGGAGAGACGCGTAAGTGTATGTTAATAATAAAGCCGTCCGCCGCCACCTGTGCGTGCCGTGGTGCCTCCCATATCCGTCACGGACGGAGAGGCTGGGGATACAATTATCATCAATTTCTCCATAACAAAAGAATGTAAGTGGCAGAGGGGGGAATCGAACCCCCTGCGAAAAACAAATAAACTAAATTACTAAACTCAATCATACTCTAAATAAATGGATTGCGGAACCACCGCGCTCTGCCTTGTACCTCCTGCGTCCTCACGGATTCGGAGGCGATAATTAAATTATGAGTAAAAGTTGCTTCAATAGGAGCGGTGGGAGGAATCGAACCTCCCCTCGGCACCTTGCCACCGCTCGGAATATATAGAGTGAGCAGTCTGTTGCTCTGTAAGAGTGCTGCTCGCTAATTGTTTGTATTACACTGCGGCGTCATAGGCTCGCCGCGTAGCCTCAGCACCTGTTGCATAGTCGGTGCTGACCACATCCGCAACGCCAACTCACACACTCGGCTGAATTGCTTATTGTGTGCGACTCGCTGCGGTCGTTATGCTTGTTCAATACGTCAATGTACTCTTGCCTCAGAGAGGCTTTGCAGGCAGGATGGGACTCGAACCCATCCGTATACCATACTGCCTTAATCGTAGTCGTCTGCGTCGGAACACTCGCATCCGACAGCCTCGCAGAACTTCTCAGCATCGCCGAGGAGATGCTCTTGACGAAACTCGTCTATCACCATTGGGGATATTACCCAACCTCTGTACTGATACCAGCTGCACTCTACGTCAAGCGTGTAGGTCTTGCCGTCCTCGCCGCGGACTTTGGTTGACACTTCGGTGTAGTTGTCCTGCTCGCTGGCTATCGCTTCTTTGCATTGGGTGGCGGCGTGGACGAAGAACATCCACATTATTGCTATCGGTTTGCGTCTCTCCAGAGTCTTGATGTTCTCCTCGTACTCGTCCGCCCATTCCAACAAGGCTTTGGCGGCGGCTTCGTCAGCGTCTTTCACTTTCGGCGCGCTCTCTCTGAGAGCCGCTTCTGCAGCTTTGTAGGCTTCGAGCCGCTTCGCCCAGACCGTGGGGCGGTATATTCTTCTTACATCTTCTTCCATATCTATGACCATTCGTATGTGTTGTTGTATCCATCAATCTTGTTCCACAATTCGCTTTCGTTCTCAATGCACCTATACTCGTTCTCGTCGTTGTCGAAGACCTTAATCTCCTGTACGACCGCTCCGTACCTCAAACTTCCGTATTCCGGCTGTGTGTAAGTACTTGGGTGATAACTCCGTACGTTCTCCCAGTAGTTGTACCTAATGATGACTATCAGGTCGCCAACGTAAAACTCGTCTTCACGATTGGTGAACGGGTAGAGGCCGGTGTCGGGGCAAGACTCGTCAATCTCTCGCTTGAATGCGTCAGCCACAATCTCTATCTCCTCGGCTGTAAGCCTTACTTCTTTCGTTGCTTCTGTTGTCACTTCTGCCTGCATACTCTATATATTTAATTGGTTAATGACTGAACGTCTTGTCAAGGTCACTCTTCTTAATTCTGATTACGTTTCCGTTCCGTCCTGCGTGGAGCCATCCACCACGGATGCGGTTGTGGATGGTTCCCACGCTGACGCCCACGTATTCGGCTGCCTCCTTAATGGTGAGCAGGGCGTCTTCCTCGTGCGGCTTTACCGCCTCGAGCAGGCATTCGCCCCAAGCGAGGAAAGCCTGTCGCAGTTGCTCGGTGGTCACCGAGATGGTGACGTTCTGACCGGATTGCAGGATGCTGTTGATGTCAAGCGTATTCATTTCGTTCTCGTTGCGGTTGTCTTCAGTTCGCGGTAGTTCTGCACTACGCTGATTCTTTTCTTTCCGCCTTTGTTGATGGTGCAGGCGGCAGCACGGACGGTAGATGTGGAGGCTTCTCGGTAGCCGAAGACAACTACGTCGCCGACCTCCATCTCTCTCAATGTTGCCCTTACGGACAATTTTTTTACCTTTTTCATTGCTAATTAGTTTTATATTAGTAACTTTGTGGTC
>ERZ1026852.94-NODE-94-length-61870-cov-35.591604_pt1 | contig 61870 bp, 53 predicted proteins | sample MGYA00380156_ERZ1026852 | MGnify/ENA primary metagenome ERZ1026852 (study PRJEB33269, sample SAMEA4719792) | human gut metagenome | biome: human-associated habitat; feature: organic feature; material: feces | place: Cameroon | collected 2013-10 ...
TCGTATCTATAAAAACTCTCATAATGCATATTTTTTATCAACCAACGCATCTAAGTTATTTTCATCTGCCGGTATCGGCTTGCCTCCTTTTGCCTTTAATGTCTTAACATAAGACAAAGCATCTCTAAATTCTTCGGTTTCTAATAGTCTTTGCTTAGGTTGTACCTTTTGCAAAAACATTGAAATCGCTTTTTCTATTGCAGCTGTTACACTAATATTATGCATTTTAGCATAACTTTCCGCTCCTTTATATATATTGCTATCAATTACTATTGTATTCATAATTATATCTCCTTTTTTTGTCTACAAATATAAGTTTTATTGATGAAGCTACAAAAAATTTTAGGAAGTTTTACTGTTTAATGTGTGGTAAAGCCTCACCCCCAACCCCTCTCCAAAAGAGAGATAAGAGCCTCACCCCCTGCCCCTCTCCAAAAGAGAGGGGAGTGATTACAATATCTTTGTCGTAGCAAATGAAAGGGGTATACCATGGTTTTGTTGAGTAAACTTTGCCTTATAGTTCATTTGCATTGACGTAAATTTCGGATATCCTTGTCGAAAGCAGATATATGCCTCGACGTTTCTCAAAGTCGTGACATCTGTATTTTGGACTGAATAATGCTGATTGAAAATGTTTATAGTTGTCTGCAATTGTTCTATTGCTTTATCATATCTCTTTGAGATTGTTTTATGACAACCACTTTCTGCATTGGCTTTAAACTCTATAAAACAAATATTTGTGTCATTTGCTATAGCGCAATCGCATTTCTTAGTATTACGATGTTGAATAAGACCTTTATCTATCTGTAATAGAGCGTATGGCTTCGCAGATGGATTTTCAATAGCAAAATACCTTTGTGCTTTGTCTTCTTCCTGCCCAAAGGTTGGCGTTACGAATCCACAAATATGGTGAGCTTCAGAATCTACGATGTGCTCATTTTTAGTAGATTCTAATAAATAGGATTCTACTTGCTTCGTGTATTGCGCAAACACATTTGGAAGTGCTAAATCGTGGAGATAACTGGGTATCATTGCTGCTGTAACTTTTGAATGTATATTTGATATAGCTTATCGAAGACTTCTGCATTATATTCTGAGGCTGAATCAAGTTCGTTCTCACTTATAAGGCCTGTACTTTCGTCTATTAATGAACGACAAGTGCCTTCTGAAATGGTATAAGCTGAAAAATCATCTATCGACATAAATGATTCTGTAGATATCAGATTCTTTATTTCTTCTTCATCTACGCCCTCAGAAGCTAACTTGCTTGCAAACAAAAGAATGTTGGCTGCAGCTAAGACATATGGGCTATGTGTGGTAATAAAGACTGAAGATGTATGCTCTCCATTACAAAGCGAAATAATATCATTGAAGAGTTCTACCTGTGTTTGTGGGAAAATATTTTGCTCTGGTTCTTCTAACACAAACGAAATACTCTTAGGATAGACTAATCTTTTATATAGATCTTGCATCTCGGTAATATGAGATTTGGCTACTTCGTCTTCGTCTTCTTTGCTTTTAATCTTTTCTAAATATACTTTCTTATATCCGTCCTTCTTTACTTGGTCTGGATAATATTTAGTTGTTATTTTTTCGGTTATCAGCCAAGCAAGATTAATTTGTTTTTGACCTTGTTCAAAAGAAAGATTCTTATCGTAGTTCACAAAATAATCCGACACAAAATAATGCATCATAACCGTCATTGGAACTAACGACTGCATACCACTTGAAGCATCATATAATGGAATATCGTATGTCACTCCATTTTTATGAGCAAGCATATCTTTTCTATCTTTCGCTTTATCATCATGATAATAATTCATACCCAAATTGAGTATGGCAATTTTATTTTGAGGACTAAAGTTTCTATTGGCATCGAGCCAATCGAACAAGAAACTCCTAAAGTTGGTTGGCTCAAGTTCACGCTTTTCTATATCCTTCATCGTTATGATATTTCTATCAGATGGCATATATGATATCTTGATACGCTTGTAGTCAAGGTTTTCTTTAAATGCCATTGAGAAATCGCCTTTATCATAGTTGATGAAAATATAGGGTGATTCATATCTAACAACAGAGCTATCTGGATGGATATAGTTATGCATACGATGGAAGTCTTCGACTAAGGACTTGAAGGCTTTTCCATCACTCACCACATCTACAGAAAGATTGGTACAGGCTTCCTTTTCTAACCACATACATGTGCTCAGAATCTTAGCTATCGTACTTTTTCCTGTGCTCTGTGGACCAATAAGTATGCAAAAACGCTTATATTCTATTGATACCGTTTCTGTTATCGGGCCAACATCTGTTATTGTTAGTTTTCTCATTATATTATATTATATGATTGTTAGGGAGGGTGACTCTAAGGGCTTTGGCGAGTTCGAGGATCTTGGGGTCGAGTTTTGCCAAGTGGTAGAGGAGCTGGACGGAGATCTTGTCGAGGTGCAAATGGAGTTCACCTATAACTATCTGGTTTTGTGTGGTTGCATTTGGAGCAATTTGATTGTTTCCTGATTGTACACTAATTTTTGTTGTCTCGTTTGACATTGTCGTTTTTTAAATGGTTAATTGTGTTAATAATTGGGTGTAGGGGTGGGAAAAATGGGTATCTAATGATACTTGCCAAAGTATCACGTGATACTTGGCAAAGTAATACGTGATACTTGGCAAAGTATCACGTAATACTTTTTTAGGGGTCTTTAGCGACCGGGATGGCGGTTGGCTCGTTTGCGAACTTCCCAGGCTTGATTGATGTATAGACGCAGGTTGTCGATACTCTTGCCTGTCTCCACATTCGTGAGGAATGGTAGGAGGAGGGTGATGAAGTTTTGCTTCACTATGAGCTCTTCTACTATCGTGGTCTCTTGAAGACACATCGTGGCTACCACTTCGCCTACTTCTTTGGCGGTTTTGCACGCCTGAAGCTGGGTGAGGTACCCTCGGAGGGTGTCCACATTATTAATATATATGGACAGCCGCTGCTCAGGGGGACTGAGTGGTGCGGGTGAACTACTTTCCCCTGCAGTGTTCTGGCTGGCGAGCTCGTCGCCATAGAAATTCTGCACCGCATAGGTTGCGTTGGGGAGAATCTGATTGTTGCCTCCGTAGATCTGAATGGATACGGAGGGAGTGTTTGTTGTCATCATCGTTTTAACAAATTAAATAACGTTTATAGGTTTTATATAAATAATTGAGCTTTCACAAGCGATTATTAATGTTTAATGTTTAGTGTGTAATGTGTAATGTGTAATGTTTAATGTTTAATGTTTAGTGTTTAATGTTTAGTGTGTAATGTGTAATGTTTAGTGTGTAATGTGTAGTGTTATTTAATGGTTGTTCAATGGTTGCTCAATGGTTATTCAATGGGGTTCAACAGAATTGGATTCGGGGTTTTGATGTTGTAACTTTGCATCAGCTTAAACGAAGAACGGAGGGTGATGAGTGAAAAAGCAACGTTCGGCTGCCGAAAGAAATGCTAATATAATACCCGGGATGCTCAACATTCGAAGTTTGGAGTGGCTGACAAATTTAGTATTAACAATTTTAAAAGAAAGGATTTAAATTATGATTGATTATTCTGTTTACATGATGAAGAACCAAATGAAGCCAGAGGAACCAGCTAAGGCTTATGCTAAGAACCAAGTGCGCGAGATCTGGGACTTGAACAAGTTTAGTAAGCATATCGCATCGCACCATAGTGGTTATAGCCGCGGTATCGTAAAGGCTATCTTGTCGGATATGTGCGACTGCATGGTGGAGCAGCTGCTCAACGGCAACAAGATTAAGCTCGGCGAGTTTGGTGTGTTTAGTATCTCTATCAACTGTGAGGGTGCTGAGTCGCTGGAGAAGTTCACCGCTGAAAACATCAAGAATGTGAATATCAAGTTCTCGCCAGGTGAGGACTTCGAGGATCTTCGTTCTATGGCTGAGTTCAACCCTGTGGCAAGCCGTGCTGGTCAAGCTGCTGTATTGAAGGCTGAGAAGAACAACGAGACTTCTGTTGACTTGAATGCTGCCAAGAAGAAGGACGCAGAGGGTAATGTGTAATGAGCCTCACCCCCGACCCCTCTCCAAAAGAGAGATAAAGCCTCACCCCCAACCCCTCTCCAAAAGAGAGGGGAGTGATTAGACTTGAAGGCGCTTGGAGGAAGAACTCGAATATTTAGTGTTTAATGTTTAGTATTTAATGTTTAGAGGGTGGGTGGAGGGTATAATGTTTAATGTTTAATGTTTAATGTTTAATTTTTAAACTGATTATTATGTATATATATAGTTCAAACGTGGAATCGAACACGAAGAAGATTCCGTGGTACCAGATCGTGAATGCTGTAGTGCAGGCTTTAATAGCCGCACTCACTGCGCTGGGGGTTAGCTCGTGCGCTACCTGGATTGGATAGACAAAAGCCTCACCCCCAACACCTAAAGAGAGGGAAAGCCTCACCCCCTACCCCTCTCCAAAAGAGAGATAAAGCCTCACCCCCTACCCCTCTCCAAAAGAGAGGGGAGTAATTAGACTTGAAGGCGCTGGAGGAGCTTTTATATAGGAACACGAATAGTGCAAATAACACGAAAGAGTTCGGGAGTTCGGGAGCTCGGCTGCTGCGAGTGGGGTGCACACGGATAGCAAATGAGAGTACGAGGGGTGGGTGGTGGGTATTTTTATGTATTATTTTAAATGGTATGTATATTTTAAATGGTATGAGAAAAAGATTGATGATGTCGGCTGACGACGTGAAATATATTGTGATTCACTGCTCGGCAACACGACGCAACCAGAACTATACGGTGGAGCAAATGAGGAAGGACCACAAAGAGAGGGGATTCTATGATATTGGCTACCACTTCTACATCCGTAAGGATGGTACGAGGACGCAGCATCGTATGCTGCTGGAGGTGGGGGCGCATGCTAAACCGTATAACAGATGTTCTATCGGTATCTGCTATGAGGGCGGACTGGATGAGGAGGGCAACTCTTGTAACACGCTGACGAGAGCGCAGCGAGAGGAGATTCTTGATCTGCTGGGTATCTTGCGCAGGTTGTTCCCGAGGGCAAAGGTGGTGGGGCACCGTGATCTGCCTGGGACTACGCCGAAGGACTGTCCGTGCTTGAATGTGGATGAAGTCTTACTCACCACGAAGGATTGAGTTTTTTAAAGAACACGAATGTTCCGAATGACACGAATATAAACGCGGCAGGATTGCTTGAGGTTCTAAGGAACACGAATTGTCCGAATGGCACGAATATAAATGCGGCAGGATGCTGGAGGGTTTTAAAGAACACGAATCGTGCGAATGACACGAAGCTTTGTTTTATTCGGTTGATTCGAGTGATTCGGGGGCGTTTTCTTAAGGCTGGATGCGGGGTCTACTTGAAGTTCTAAGGAACACGAATTGTCCGAATGACACGAATCTTTGTTTTATTCGGTAGATTCGAGTGATTCGTGTTCGTTTTATTAAAGCTGGATTTGTATTCTAGTTGAATTTTAAAGAACACGAATAGTTCGAATGACACGAATCTTTGTTTATTCGGTTGATTCGAGTGATTCGTGTTCGTTTTATTAAAGCTGGATTTGGGGTCTGCTTATTGATTTTTAAAGAACACGAATTGTCCGAATGACACGAAGCTTTATTTTATTCGGTTGATTCGAGTGATTCGTGTTCGTTTTCTTAAGGCTGGATTCGGGATCGTTTTACTTCGTGGTCATATGGAAGAAGCGGGTGAGGCGGCTGCCGAGGCTGCGATCCATATTGTCGATATAGGCATCGAGGACACGGACGGTGGGGGTGAGAGGGATGAGGTCGTAGTCGGCGAGGGAGGCTGGAACAAGACAGCTGTTGCCCTCACGGATGATGACTTCATCGCCTGTGGAGCGTACATGGAGTTTGCAGTCGCCATTGACGCACATGGTGATGATGAAGCTATCGTATTTCAACAGGTTGCGATGGAATGGTTGGCTGACTTCAAGGATGCGGACGCTGAAATATGGTGAGCTGATGACGAGGTTGGCACGGTTTTCTTCGTTCTGGTATTCAGTGCGGTATTCGTCGACGACACTGTAGTCGAGGGCTTGGGATGCAAGGTCGACATGCAACTGGCGTGGACGACCATCGAGGCCAGGACGATTGTAGTCGAAGATGCGATAGGTGACGTCGGACGACTGCTGAATCTCAGCAAGGAGGATGCCGCTGCATATAGCATGGACTCTGCCAGCCGGGAGATAGAAGACGTCACCACGTTTTACTTCATGGCGTGCCAGGACATCGGTGATGCTGCCATCTTCGACACGTTTCTTGAACTCGTATTCTGATATTGGCTGTTTGAATCCGGCATAGAGGTAGCTGCCTGGTTGGGCGTCGATGACGTACCACATCTCGCTCTTGCCCATCTTATTATGGACGCGTGCTGCCATCTCGTCGTTGGGATGGACTTGGATGCTGAGGTCGCGTTTGGCATCGATGAACTTGGCAAGCAATGGGAGTTTGCCATCATAGCGGTCGCTGACGGCTTTGCCGAGGATTTCTTCCGGGGCTGAAGAGACTACGGAGATGAGGTCGTGACCTGCGAGGGGACCATTGGCTATGATGCTGGCGTTGTCGGGCACAGCACTGACTTCCCAGCTCTCGCCGATGGTTTCGTCGGTGGCAGGGAGTCCTTTGTATGGTCGTATCTTGTTGCCGCCCCACACAATGGTGTGAAGGTTTGGCTGGAATAGGAATGGATACATGATAAGAAAAAGAAGCCTCACCCCCAACCCCTCTCCAAAAGAGAGGGAGTAATTACACTCGAAGGATAGAATTCCCCTGAAAGGCTATTCACTCCCCTCTCTCTTGGAGAGGGGCTGGGGGTGAGGCTGTTATATTGTGTTTAAAACAGATAGCTGAAGGAGGTGAGGAGCTGCTGATAGTCGGACTGGAAGCGGATGCGGGTGGATTCGTCGAGGTTGGGAGTGTCGACGATGCGCTCGAGTTCTTGCAGCACCTTGGCACCCATACTGAAGATTGGAGCGCAGAGGGTGTTTTCGTGGTCGGCAACGGGGGCGTAGTAGTAGCCGATTTCTTCGATAACGAATTGCAGAGTGCGCCACGCTTCGTGTATTTTCATGCGGTTGTGAGCCATCTCGTCGAGGACATATTTGCGGAGATATTCTATATTATCTGCCTGCGCATATACCTCCTTGGTGGTTTTGACAGGATGGAAATAGCGATCGATGAGCACCTGCTGTTCGTGGAGGTTGCGCTTATAGAACACATCGCTGTCGACAGTGGTCTTGGCGGGTTCCACTTCTTCGAATCGCTCGGCATGGACTCCGGATATGGCTACGCTCATGCCTCCTATCTCCATAACGAGCTTGCGGTCGCGGTCGATACGGATGATGTATCCGGTCAAATCTGCCATATCGCCAGTGGTGATACGGAGCAGGATGCGGTTGCGAGCATAATAATGGAATGGATGAAGGAGGAAGCGGATGCGTTCGGGTGAGGTTTCACAGATGCACATGAATGGCCGCATCTGGGAATCAGGAATCTGTGCCACTCGTCCGGTGCTACAGTTCTTGCAGAGATAATGGCCTGGGAAATACCAGTCGAGGTAGGCTTGTGTTTCTTTAGGGCTGCCTTTGATAAAGACGAGTCCGCTAAAAGTAGGCATCTCTCTGCGTTGCACTTTCAGCTTATCGTTCTTGCGGTAGTATCTGATGGTTTTGTGTACGAAGAAGGTCTTGCCATCTTTGCGTAGCCACTCTTCGAATTTGGCTACACGACTATGATGAACGAAGAGGTAGGACCAGGTGGCAGGGGCTGGCGAAGAGCAAGACCTCACCTCTGCGCCAACAGTGTCTGTTGACCCAGTAACTTGAGTACCCTCAGAAAGACGAGCGTCTTCGTTGGCGGTAGAAAAAGAATTCGTACCATCCGGTTTCATAAACTCTTTTCTACTTTATGTCAGCGGCTACAACCTGCATTTGAGCAGATTGTGCAAGCCTTATCAGATACGACTTCGCTTGCATGGTTCTTGTATTTTATGCCTTTTATATATTATAAGGTGTACAAAGTTAGGTATTTTGTATGAAAAGAACAAGAAAAAGGGGACGTTTTTTCTTTGGAAACGGATAAAATTGGGATGTGGACTTGAATGGACTTAAAAAAAGCCTCACCCCCAACCCCTCTCCAAAAGAGAGGGGAGTAATTAGACTCGAAGGCGCTTAGAGGAAGAACACGAAGAACTCGAATCGACACGAATGAGTCCGGGGGACTCTGCTGCTGGAGGTTTAAAAGAACACGAATTATGCGAATCTGCACGAAATAAAAAGGTAAAAAGGTAAAAGAGTAAAAAAGTAAAAGGATGAAATGGTGAAAGGGCAAAAGGGTGGAAAGGACGAGAATGAATTGTTAACTTTATTTAACTACGGTTATTATACAAGCAATAGAAAAAGAGAGTACTTTTGCAAGGGAATATTAACTATTGAAGTCAACTAATATAATAGCCGTAAAGACTAAACATTACAAGAGTTATGTAGTTGGAGATTTTAATAAAGGGCTATATAAAACATAAGGATATTACTTGTATGAAAGTTTACAATATCATCCTAAAATTAGTGCTATGCTGCCTGCTGAGCATATTCCATATTGGAATGGCATCGGCAGACATAAGAAACGAACGCATTCTAATTATCACTTCGTATAATCCTGACACTGAAAGAACGAATGCTAACCTGTCGGAATTCTTCAGAAAATACAAGACTTTGGCTGGCTCTACAACAAACGTTTGTGTGGAGACTATGAACAGCAAAAATCTGTCGGAAGCACCACTATGGAAGGACAGAATGGAGGGCTTGCTGAAGAAATATACAGCAGAACCACCAAGCCTTATTATATTGTTAGGACAGGAGGCATGGGTGTCTTATCTGGCTCAAACTTCGGAATTGGCGCACAAGACTCCTTCGATGGCGGCAATGGTGAGTACAAACACTATAGAGTTGCCTAAAGGAATAAAGAATCTCAGAACTTGGATGCCTGAAAGTAAGGAGTATACTGACTTTAAGGACTTTAATATCGTGGGCGGAATATTCTACAAATACCATGTAGGCCGCAACATAGAATTGATAAAAAACTTCTACCCAAATGCAAACAATATTGCATTTCTCTCGGACTTCACATTGGGAGGTTTGACGATACAATCTTTAGTCAGAAAAGAAATGACAAAACACAAGGATTTAAATCTGCAGTTGATAGATGGTAGACGATATACGTTGTTTGGTGTTTGCAAACAGTTGAAGGAGATAAAGGAGGGTACAGTATTATTAATAGGTACGTGGAGAATAGACAGTAGCGAGAACTATGTGTTGGCAAATACAACAAGCGTGTTGCGCGATGCAAACCCTAATTTGCCTGCTTTTTCTATGGCTTCGGTAGGTATGGGCAGTTGGGCTATCGGAGGATATACACCTGAGTTTGGTCTTGTTGGCGAAGACTTGGCAGACATAGCTTACGACTACTTGAAGGCAAAGATGCCAAGTAGCGAATTGTTTAAGATTCGCCGTAGTAGCTATACTTTTGACAAATCGAAGCTCACTAAATTTGACTTATCTGAGAAATTTGTCCCTGCTAACTCGATAATAATAAACCAGACTGAGAATTTCTATTCCAAGAACCGAAAGATGATATTATGGGTATTGTCGTCGGTGCTGGTATTGATATTTGGATTGTTTATTGCGATATATTATATTGCTCATATTCGCCGACTAAAGAATGCTTTGGAGAAGAAGAGTAAGGAGTTGGCAATAGCAAAGGATAAGGCTGAGGAGGCAAACAGGCTGAAAACGGCTTTTATCGCTAATATGAGTCACGAAATACGAACTCCACTGAATGCGATAGTGGGTTTCTCGGAGTTGCAATGTATGGACGACTATTCGAATGAGGACAAGAGGGAGTTTGAAAAGATAATAAAGGAGAATTCGGCATTGCTGCTGAACCTTATCAACGACATATTGGATATTTCGAGGATAGAATCGGGTCGTGTGACGATAGATTATCGTCCGTGCGACGTGGTGAAGTTATGCCATAGCTGCTTGATATCGGTGAAGCAGGCAAGACCTTTGGAGCATGTGGAGTATCAGGAGCACTATCCTGTGGACTCGCTATTTATACAGACGGACGCAGTGAAGTTTAAGCAGGTGATAATAAATCTGCTCACTAATGCCAGCAAGTTTACTAAGGAGGGACATATACGACTGAGCTTCAGTGTAGACGAGGGCAAACGCCTTATAACATTGGCTATCAGCGACACTGGTATTGGTGTGCCTAAGGAGAAGGCAGAGGCGGTGTTTGAGCGCTTCGTGAAGCTGAACCAATATGTGCAGGGTACGGGCTTGGGCCTATCGCTCTGCAGAATTATCGTAGAGAGGTTGGGCGGAAAGATATGGCTCGACACTTCGTATACGGAGGGTGCGAGGTTTATGTTTAGCATTCCTCTGACAAAGGTACAGAAAGAAGATCTGGCGGAAGACCAGAGATGAAGATAAATCTATGTAGTATGAACGACACCCTAATTTGATCATTATGGAAACAAAGAAGAAGATTCTCGTGGCTGAGGATAATGCAAGCAATTTTAAGCTATTAGACGTTATTTTATCGAAAGACTTTGAACTACTGCATGCCTGGAATGGCAAGGAGGCGGTAGAGTTGTTTGAGCAGCAGAAGCCTGAGTTGGTGCTCATGGATATCACTATGCCTGTGATGAATGGGTATGAGGCAACAAGCGAAATTAGAAAGTTTTCTGCTACGGTGCCTATAATAGGTCTCACTGCTCGTGCTTTTTCTGATGACGAGCAGGAGGATTATGACTGTGGTATGACGGAGTATATGACTAAGCCTATCAACATTGTGCAACTACGTATGCATATTAGCAAGTTGTTGGGATAGCGCAGGTATGATTAACATAAACCATATACCCCTAAGTTTATGTTTTAAACATTTACAGCAATTGGACTTTGAGGCCTAAGGAGAGGCCGAAGACATCCCAGAAGTCGGCTTTGCCGTTGCGGAAGAAGGTCATGAAATAGATGTCGCAGGTGCTGAGTTCATAGAATGCGGTGATGCTCTTGATATAACGGCGGCGATTGTTGGGGACAGTCTTGGTGATACGCTGACCAATGAAGACGTTAGGACGGAACTTGGTGGAGAAGGGATAATAGCCACTGCTATATTTGGCAGGCTGCTTAGCCCAAAACTCATGACCAAACACGGTATTGAAATATAAGCCACATTCCAGGGGTTCAAGTTCCCAACCATCGTCGAGGTATATAGACCAAGGAATATAGTTTTCTTTGAGAGTCATGGTGAGCTTAGCTCGTTTGGAATCATATTTCGGGATATAACCAAAGAGCAGATGCGTTTCCCATTGGCGACGTTTGCCATAGTCCCAACCTACACCGATAGAAGCAAGTCCCATGTTGCCAGCAAACTGGAGGACATGCTGTGTAGGGATGAGGTTAGACCAGCGCTGACGATAGCGGTGGATACGATGGTCGTAGTGGCAATAGTGGGCGGAAGTGTCGCAGAGGATGCTGTCGCTAAGGGTGATAGCATTAGCATCGATGGCTGCAAAGAGAGCAAATGCAGCCATGAGGAGTTTAAAGACTGATGACTTCATTTGCATATCCATTAGGAGTTATTGTAAAAATACGATATTTGCGTTTCTTGGCAGCTGCCACCTCATAGTAGATAATGCCATTGTTGAAGAAGTCGTGTTCATCTATCTGATGACCATGACCATAGAGGCAGAACATGAGGTTGGGGAAGTTCATGACATAATAGTTGAAAGGCTTGAGCACATTATTATTAAACTGCTCGCTATATGGTGCAGCATGCATACAAGCCACACTACGGTCGAAGAGCGCAGAGTCGCGAGTGGCCTCAGCTTCGAGGAAGTCGAAATCGGGCACAGGCTCAGAGTAGTCGTACTCTATGGCATTGGTATTTATCATTATGAATTTTACTCTTCCGGCAATGAACGAGAAGTCGTTGTTGCCAAACATCTTAGCATAAACCTCGTTGCCTGTACCAAGACAGTCGTGGTTGCCCTGCATGACGACGAAAGGTTTGCGCAAGCGTTGTAGTCGTTCACGAGCAAGGGAGTATTCAAGTGTAGAGCCAAAGTCGGTGAGGTCGCCGAGGTGTATCACAAAGTCGATGCTATCTCGGCGGTTGATATCAGCAATCTCTGCTTCAAGGTCTTTGTACCATTGGTGGGAGTCGCTGATAACGGCTATATGCATAGTGTCTTTATCGAGACATCTCTCTTCTATGAGCTTTATATTCTTTGCATTAAGGTCGGTGGAGCCTTTTACGCGAGTGTCGTAGGGATGAATATCGAAGACGGAGTCGCAGGATGTGAGAGATAGCACCATCAGAGCCGAGAGCAGAAGGATGTGTATAAAATGTTTCATTCGCTATATTTTAGTATGCAGCAAAGATAACACTTTTATATCGAAAACTAAAGATACCTTGGCAGTTTTTTTTGCAAAATATAAGAAAATATGGAGAAAAAAGTGAAGAGTGAAGAATTTAAGTGAAGAGTGAAGAACGAAGAATCCATTAGTCTTTATGGCTATTTAATTCTTCACTCTTCTGTTGGCTTTCCCTTCGGCCGCCGATTTTCAATTCTTCACTCTTCACTTAGCAGATGCGCTGGAAGAAGGTTAGGATTTCCTCCCATGTTTTGAAGGTGTCGGAGGCAAAGGCGATGGTGGTACCCATGAAGTCGCGAGGAGGATTGCATGAGATGTAATAGTCGCCGATGAGAGCCTTAGGCTGGTTGGTGAAGATGACATGGTTGTGGGCAGGAGTAGAGAGATACTGTTCGCACCATGACATCATATCAGTGACGTAGGTATGGGAGTTGGTAGGGCATGGCGACACGATATATACATCGAAATGCTCTATCAGGAATTCGTAGGCTTTGACGAGACTCGACTTCGGCTTGCGATAGCTATCCATCAGGGCATCAGCATCGATATACAAAGCAGGACGCTCCCTACCCTCTTGCTTGTCGCTTATCCAGCGTATCACTGGCACTACGCCATGGAAGAAAGAACTGTCGTCCATGCGATGTTCGCCATGGAAGTGGGCAGCATGAGTGTAGTGTTGGCAGAAGAGGTCGAAGGTGTGGACAACAGGGTCGTTGTCGCCAAAGAGTCCATAGACATGGTCGTTGTCGTCGGCAGCATGTTGGAAGTTGAGTTCGCATATCTCGCGGTATTCCTTTTCCAGGGCTTTGGTTACGAGAAATTCTGTTTCGCCATCAGCACGAGGATTCTGCCATTGCTGTTTGCCTGTCATGCCATGCTCCTTCATGGTGTCGTGCATGCCGAAGGCAGGGTTGACACAAATGCGGTCGATGCCATAGAGCTGTTCGGCATACATACCACCCATGGAAGTACCAATGATAAGGTCGGGCTTTTCGCGCTCACAGATATCGTGGAGCAGGCTTATAGCCTCAGCGGGATGGAGTGGCATGTCGTAGGCTATGACCTCGGCATTAGGGAATGTTTCGCGGATGCGAGTAACTGTTCCTGACTGGGCAGAAGAGCCGAAGCCATGGATATACATTATTTTTTTACCCGCCATAAGGTCGGGGTATTGCTTGATATAGGGATTTTCCATAATAGAAAGCCTCACCCCCAACCCCTCTCCAAAAGAGAGGGGAGTAATTAGACTTGAGAGCTGAGAGAGTGAGTTTTTTATAAATATTATTATTACACTATTTGTAGGAGCTCACGGATGTTGGAGATTTTAGTGACTCGTGTGTGAGCATATTCTTCAGTCTTTTCGTATTCCCAGGTATGGTGGGTAGGAATGTAGACGGCGGAAGCGCCGGTGGCTATGGTAGGCTCGACATCGCTCTTGAAGGAGTTGCCAACCATAAGGAGGTCGTCGGGCTTGACACCAGCAAGACGGCATAAGGCACGTACGGCATCGGGAGTCTTGTCGTTGACAACTTCAACGAGGTCGAAATAATGGCGGAGCCCAGAACGGTCGAGTTTGCTATTCTGGTCGAGGAGTTCGCCCTTGGTGAAGACAGCGAGCTTGATGTCGGAATTGTCGGATAGCTCTGTGAGCACCTCCTCTACACCATCAAGCGGATTAGGGTCGAAGGTGAGGAGCTGTCTGCCGAGTTCCATTATTCGGTCTATACCCTTGCCTCCGATTCTGCCTTCTGTCATTCGGTTGGCATTTTCAATCAGCGAGAGCATGAAGGCTTTTACACCAAATCCGAGAAGCGGCATATTGGCACACTCTGTGGCAAAGAGGTTTTTCTTGACCTCGTCGGGAGCGATGCCATAGTCAGATAGGAGAGAAGCATATTTCTCTTCGATATTTACGAAATGCGACTGACAGTCCCAAAGGGTGTCGTCGGCATCAAAGGCTATCAATTTGTATTTAGTCATATATTTATAGGGATTATGTTGCAAAGGTACACTTTTTCTGCATTATGTGCGGATAAATGAATAAAAAACATTATATTTGCACAATATATAACTAATACATAACAATAACGATTATATAAACTAAATAACACAACTGACCAACCTATGCAGACATGTCCAAAATGTAAACAGCTCATTGAAGACGACAGCTGGTTTTGTGACCAATGTGGTACAGAACTGATGGTTTGTCCTTCGTGTCGTACTATAAAAAGAGGTATGACATGCAACCAATGTGGTACAAAACTTGTGACCGCAAAGGCTTTTGCCCAAAATGGAGGTAGCGTGAAAGACCCAACAACTCCACCTGTGGGCAACACACAGAATGTCGGTCCTTCGCCAACTCCAAACGTAAATTCTAATCCTGTTCCTCAGCCACCGACAGGCTTTGTGGGGCAACCTATGCCGAATACAGGGCAACAAGTTGTGACCCCTGGGCAGCCGATAGCAGATATGAATACAGACCGCACGATGCGTCCGGGAGCTACGCCACCTCCACCTCCTCGTCAGCCACAGGCAAAGCCTGGACATCTGGTTTGTCAAAACCCATCAATAAGGTTGGGTATTGGCGATGGTGCTATAATAGGTAGACGCGGAAGCTATGCCCAGGCATTTGCCGGACAAGGATATGTGTCGGGCAACCATGCTCGTTTGCAGTACAATGCCAGCGGACAGTTTGAGGTAGTAGACCTTGGCAGTACAAATGGCACATTCGTGAACGGACAGCAATTGGCGCCAAACATGCCAAGAGTGGTGAACGTAGGCGACATAGTGAAGTTTGCTAATTTGGAGTTTGCTGTACAGATTTAAAAACCTGATGAAGCTATGATAATATCTTGCAATTTAATATCAGACGTTGGACTGAAGCGTACCAACAACGAAGACATAGTGTTGCTAAATGGCGATTTTTATAGAGATAACGCCTATCAGTCTACATTCACACTCAACAACAACGCACGTATGGCAGCCATAGTGGCTGATGGTATGGGCGGACATGCAGGTGGAGAATTTGCCAGCGAGTTAGCTGCGCAGAGTTTCCAAACTTTTGTGGAAACACTACCAGCGATGGTTGACACAGCAACTCTACACAACCTGATAAAGTCGTGGGCTACAGATGCTCACTATATGATAAAGCGCAAGGGCGAAGAGATGCCACAATTCTATAATATGGGAACAACATTCGTAGGATTGCTCTTCTATAACGGTAGCGTGAGCTGGATAAACATCGGCGATAGCAGAATATACAGATTTCGCGACGGTATATTGCGACAGTTGAGTACCGACCACTCGATGCGCGAGAAGGAGAAAGACCCAACGATACCGTCGAACATAATATACAACGCATTAGGTGTGGGCGATAGTGTCTTTGCCGATGTAGAGGATATAACACAGAAAGTGATTCCTGGCGATAAGTTCATCATATGCTCAGACGGTTTGTCGGATATGGCAGACGACGAGACTATAGAGAGTGTGATGGAAAATGGCGGTAGCGCACCAGAGTTGGTGGCTGCAGCAAAAGAAGCAGGAGGCAAAGACAACGTCAGCGTGATAGTTGTAGAAATAATTGAATAGAAATTAACCTAAACGAATATAATACAATGGATCAATTTCAACAGCAACAACAGCAGCAGGAACAGCAACGCCAGCAGACTGCTGCTACACAAAGCTATGATAATAACACCCCGAACTATATATGTCCGCATTGCGGAGCGGCAGTAGACTTCCACATGGAACTATGTCCGCATTGTCATCATCCGCTACACCCTGATGTATGTACATACTGCGGTGCAGAGATGGAGCCAGAAGATCAGTTCTGCTGTGAATGTGGCGGTCCACGTAAGGGTATCACTTGTCCTATATGTGGCACATTGAACTTCCGTAGTTTCTGCAGTCATTGCAATACTCCTCTCGACGACCTTGCAAGAGCAGAGGTAGAGAAGGCACAACGCGACCCTGTATACCAAAAGGCGGTATCGCTGGCAGAACAGATGGCTGAACTGGAAGAGCAGATTATGGCTGCAGAAAGAGAAGCCAGAATGCCTGATGATAGTGACGACTTTGATATAGAAGAAGAGGAGGAAGTTGAAGAACTGGACTTCGAAACCGTGATGGAGCTCAGCGAGGATGACAAGAAGTTGATGGAGCAATATCATCAGCTATTGGGAACGACTCCTACTCCTATAAACAATACGCCAACGCCTACTCCAAAGCCTCAACAGCAGGTGCAACAGAAGAAGAAAGTGGACAAGAAAGCACGCGTGGGTGGTGCCAACTTGGCTGCTATGAAGGCTGAATATCAGCGACAGATGCAGGAGATGCAGTCGCTATTGAACGCTATGCAACCAGATGCCAATACTACACCACAGATGCAACGTAACTTCTGTTGTGCACACAAGGTGGTGGTGACAACACAGAGATTGGTTAGACGACCAACAACATGGATTTGCAACTATTGCGGTTGCGAGCACAATCAGCCAAGCGAATGCACCAGACCTGAGTTGGGAGGTGTGTGGAAATATAATTCTTATACAGAAACTGTACGAACCATAGAAACAAGATAAGCGACATGAACGATTCAACTATAATCCCTAACGATGGCACTGTTCGCCCTGGTGCAAACAATGGCGGAAACAATGACTCTACTGTAAGACCATCGGCAGATATGAATGACAATGGCAGCACGGTGAGACCAGGAATGAATGACAATGGCAGCACGGTGAGACCAGGAATGAATGACAATGGTAGCACCGTGAGACCGGGAATGAATGACAATGGCAGCACCGTGAGACCGGGAATGAATGATAACGGTAGCACAGTGAGACCAAACACAGGAGCTGGTGGCGACAGCAACGCTACAGTTAGACAAGCTGCAGGAAACGGCGACATGGGAAGTGGAAGCACCATTCGTGCCAATAACGACAACGGAGGAACCATCGTTGCCAATGGCAATATGGGCGGAAGACCACAGCAGGCTACACAAGCACAGGCTGCCAACAGCGCTAATGCAGACTATAAGAACCAAAAGGGTGCTATCTTTGGTTTGCCTGATATTTTTATTGATGGCAAGAAGTTGCACGTGGTGGAATACCTGAAGCAGGTGTCGGGAGAGGCACAGCTGATAAAGGTAGAGAGCAAGGGTAAGCAATATATGCTGAAGCTATATCTCTCGGGAATACATCCTAACCACGACATGCTGGAGAAGGTGAAGACTATACCTCAGGGTATGCCAGGACTGATGCGACTATATAAGCACGGGACATGGACAAGTCCGAGTGACGACAAGGATGTGCGCGACTATGAGATTATGGAGCTCTGCGAGGGTGGCACACTGAGCGACCTCGACCTAAAGGGCGACGAAGAAAGATGGAAGAAGCTTGCCATGCAAATGGCGATAAGTATCGACCTATGCCACAAGAGAGGTTTCTTACATCTCGATGTCAAACCAGACAACTTCCTCTTTGTAGACAAGCAACGCACAAACCTGGTGTTGGGCGACTTCGGACTTGCCGTTGCGATAGATGCTAATGGTAAAGGACAATGTTCGCAGGCAAGGACAAAGAAATATGCAGCACCAGAGATATATTCGCATATCGAAGGTCAGCTTATCGATGTTGACGACAAGAGCGACTTCTACTCTCTCGGTATCTCGCTGATGAGAATATGGATGGGACAAGAGGAGTTTGACAAGATATTCGAAGGCAAAAACGAACGTCAGCTCATAAAGATGAAGCAGTATGAGCAGATACCGATGCCTACAGGACTCAGCGCACATTCGTTGTCGCTGATAAAGGCGCTGTTGTTGTTCAACAATAGTGAGCGTGCAGGTTTTGCCGATATACAGAGATGGATTAAGGGCGAGAACCTCGTGGAAGACGAGGCTGCAGCAAACCAGAATGTACCACAGATGAGCATCGTTTACAATGGTGCGAAGAATCAGGTGGCACACTCTATGAACGAGCTTGCACATTTCATGCTCGAAGACCAAGAGTTGGCAAAGAAATATCTGTATAGTGGAAAGCTGTCGAAACTTATCGACCAGACTAACCCAGAAATGGCCCTTAACATAGACCAGATAACGGAAGAGTGGTATCCAAGCAATAAGTCTGCCGGTCTTGCTGCTGCCATCTTCACCTTGGATGAGGAATATCCATGGACCGATGTCAAGGGAAAACAGATGAGCACATTTGCTGAGATTGCAGAGTCGCTGCTGTATAACTTCGACCAATATTGCGAAGACCTGAAAGACAAGGATCATACATTCTATGTATATCTACGTGTGAATGGAGAGCAGGCATGGGCAGACAACATATACCAGCAGTTGGAGAAGAACGCTCAAGACAACCTGCTGAGATTTATCTACGAGTATAATGCAAAGTTGCCTTTCCGCATCGTTACTACCGGCAATCAGATACACTATGTTGACCATATCAACGATGTGTTGCAATATGGCGAAAACCTTAGCGATGACTCTAAGTGGGAGATAACATGCGGTGGATTCACTAAGTGGGTGAACTCACGCAACGGTATGATTGCTGCCGAGGTAGAGAAATATCTGCAACAGAAGAATTGGGCTACAGAATGCTATCCTGGTGTGTTGTATCTGCTGAACAAGCAATGTGGTTACGACTATAAGATTGTTGCTGATGCCAAGGATCCTAATGCACTGTTTACTCCTGCTCAGTTGGCAGCAAGACTCAACAAGTTGGTTTCTGACTTTGGACAGAATTCGGATAAGTATTCCTTCTTCCATGAGTTTATGAATATCGATGGGTCAAGACTGGAGCAGTATCTCACGGTGCGCGGTTTTAGGAACCAGATAAACTACATAAAATATTGTTTCGAACTAAATGACCCGACCAATACAGGCAAGCCTGGTCCATACAACAAGATTATTGCTGCATATAAGTGTATAGCCGGAATGGGAGCTACACCTTATTATATATGTGGCAGTAAGAAGCTCACTTCGCTTGCCGATGTAAACAAACTCACAAATACAGAGAAGAAGAACGAATATACTGGCAAACAGCTTGGCAACTGGCTGACTATCTTCTTCCAAGAGAATCCAAACCTGAATAAGAATCAAGCTTATGCCTACGAACTGGAGACGGAGAAATACTTGAAGTATATAGAAGGCTTCAACAGCAGCGACCATTATGTAAGCAGATTCCGTCAGGCTGTAGACAAGACAGAGGCATGCGTAGACAAGATATTCAGCTTGAGAAAGCGTGTGCTAACACTAAGATGGGTAGTGATACTGTTGGGCTTGGTGCCATTGGTAGGTTTGGCACTATACTCACTTATCATGGGACTGCCTTTCGATGGAAATCCTTTGGAAACATTCAACTCTACGGTATTTGCTATATTGTTCATAATATGCACTATAGGCTTCTTTGCACTATCAGAAGGAGAAGGCGGATGTATAGGCGAACTGATATGGGGCGGACTGATAGCGCTGGCGATATATTGGGGACTGTACTTTATACTAAAGCTGCTGATGCCATTTGCAGGATATATCGTGGCAGGATTGCTACTGCTATACGCATGGAAGATATATAGCGCATGTATCGGTTCGGTAAGTATTAGCAATAGTACCGACTTGCTTGGCAACGACGAACTTGTGGTGGCTCCATTGCATTTTGCTTTCAGATCTAACGAGAGCATCTCGCAGTTTACACCAACCGTAGAGCTAAGAACAGAGAACGAAGAGGCTTATCTTGAGAATGTAATTCAAAAGATTAAGAAGAAGACCCTCTGGTCGGTGGTTACCTCGATACTAATCTCTTCGCTACTGATATTTATGGGAGCAGCAAAGGGACTAAGCTTCTCTTCATCAGATACAGAAATCGCAACCATGCTAAAAGGCTCATGGAATGGAGAATTCCAAGGCAAAGCAGCAACATTGGTTATTGACAATGTAGATGAGAAGACTGGCGAGGTGAATGGTACTATGTTTGTGAAGTTTAAGAATCTTGCGCAAGAGAGCGTTTCGGGAACTGCCAAGGATGGTGACAAGATAGCTCTCGAACTCAAAGACAATGTACAGAATGGCGTGCTCGATGGTACATATAATATATATGTAGACAAGAGTGCTGGCACCATGGAATGTCAATACCGCAATTCCAAGACAGGCAAGGAGGTAGGCTTTACACTCACCAAAGACGGAAGTGCAGAGAATGTAGCTAACGAGGCTGACGTTGTTGAGACTACAAGCAAGAAGAGTAGCAGCAAGAAGAATAATAGACAGAATAGCGAAACAAGCAACAGTAGCTCGGATGCAAGTTCGGAAGCTCAAGCTACAGAGACGTCAAAACCTGCAGGACACAGCATCAACATACAGGGGTCATCGTCGTCGCATTCTATCAACACCAATGGTGGAAGTAGACAACATTCAACTCCAAAGCATGAAAACAGCAATAGCGGAGGATATAATATCAAGGTGAACTCATCAAACAATAGCGGTGGTGGGTTTAAGCTTGAAGAAATTAACTAATAGTTGTTTAAGAAAAACGAATTATTATGATCTGTCCACAATGTCAGAAACAAAATAGAGAGCAGGCACACTATTGCAAATGGTGTGGCTCTGCTCTATCTAACGACAATACTGGTCCTCTTGCCGACTTGGTGGGAATGGACAAGGTGAAGAAGCAACTGATGACCCTCGTAGCACGCTACGAGGAACATCAGCGCAGAATGAAGACTACGGGAGTGAGCCAACCTTTCACCGCTAATATCATTATCAGTGGCGAGATGGGAACAGGTAAGACTATGCTCGTGGAGGTGATAGAAAAACTGTTCAGTCAGAAAGGTATGACTAAGCACCCTGCTACATATATACTGAATAGCGAAGAGTTTGATGCTTTCCGCAATGCAAAAGACTTTGATGCAAATCTGGCTAAAGCCAAGGGCGGAATACTATGTATAGATGCAGTGCATAAACTATTGCCTAATGGTCAAGACACCAATACTACAACCTTAGACCGCATATTCAGCGGTGTGCAGACATGGAAGGGCGATCCTTTCGTGATATTGTGTGGATGGTCGGTAGTGCTGGATAGTTATCTGAAAAACAATCCTAACATCCGCGACCGCTTCGATATGGTGATAAACCTACCAGGATATACCTACGAAGAACTTACCGAGATATGCTCGCGCCGACTTATGTTGACCTACGGATTAGGACTAAGCGAAGAGGCAAGACAGAAGCTATTGAGAGTGGTAAGGCAAGCTAAGCGCGACAGATTGACTGACGCCAATGGATATTATGCAAAGAACCTTGCCGACACTATAGCTTTGAAGCACAATTCGAATGCCACACACCAGACTTCATCATTCATCAGTCCAGACGAAATTGATGGAAAGGAATATGTGGAGAAGACATTCGAAGAGGCTATTAAGCAGATGGATAAATACATCGGTGTGGATAAGATAAAGGATAATATCCGCAATCTTACCACTATGATGCAGATGCAATCACAGCGCGACGGCTCTGAGATAAAATGTAAAGACCACTTTCTATTCTTGGGCAATCCAGGTACGGGCAAGACTACCATTGCTCGTGTGTTTGCCGACGTGATGGCAGCAATGGGAGTGTTGAAGGTTGGTCAGCTCATTGAGGTGACACGAAAAGACCTTGTTGCCTCATTCGTTGGTCAAACAGCGCCAATGGTAGAGGCTGCTGTAAACAAGGCTATTGGCGGTATACTGTTTGTTGACGAGGCTTATACGCTGAGCCAAAGTGAGAACGACACATTTGGTAAAGAAGCTATCGACACATTGCTAAAGCTGATGGAAGACCGACGTGGCGAATTTATATGTATTGCTGCAGGCTACGACCACGAGATGAACGAATTCCTCGGTACCAACTCTGGATTGGCATCGCGATTCAATGAAACTATTCATTTCGATGATTATACAGGCGAGCAACTATATGACATCTTCCAAATGATGATGAAGGGCAATAAGCTCACTCTTAACCCTGACGACGAAGTTTGGACTCGCAACTACTTCAAGAAGATGTATCTGATGCGTGGTGCAAAGTTTGGTAATGCTCGCGACGTGAGAAATGTATTAGATAAAGCAAAGAAGCGCCAGGCACATAGACTGCTCGAACTACAGAAGGTTGACCCACAAGCAGCAATGCAACAGAACTGCATTATAACAAAGATAGACATCTGCGACGAAGATGAAGAAAAGAGCGTAGACCAGATATTGGCAGAGCTCGATGCTTTTGTTGGTATGGACAACATAAAGAAGCAGGTGCGCGAACTTGCCAATAAGATACAGATTGAACGCATGAGTATGGCTGCAGGAGTAAGCTCGGCTGAGTTGACACCTGTTCACATACTCCTTACTGGTAACCCTGGTACAGGAAAGACCACAATAGCACGAAAGCTCGGAGAGATTTTCAAGGCTATTGGATTGTTGCCATCAGACAAGGTTGTGGAGCATGAACGCAGAACGTTGATAAGTCCATATCAGAACGAGTCTTCCAAACTGATGAGTAAGGCTTGCGATGATGCTATGGGAGGAATACTATTTATCGACGAAGCTTACAACCTGGCTCCACCAAGCAAGGGCGGTAGTGGCTCTGACGACAAGGCTGGAGTGGAAGCTATAGAAACTCTGATGACTCGTATGGAGAACGACAAGGGTAAGTTTGTGCTTATCTGTGCTGGATACAGAAAGAATATGGACGAATTCCTGCTCACTAACCCAGGACTATCGCGTCGTTTCACCAACAAGATGCATATCGACGACTATACACCAGACCAGCTACAGCAGATATTCATGCAGATGGCAAAGAAGAAGAACTACACCTTAGTACCTGAGGCTATAGTTCCTTTACAGAAATGCATACAGCTGAAGGTGGATGCTAAGGATGAGAACTTCGGTAATGCAGGCGAAATGGTTAAACTATTTGAGGAGACAAAGAAGCGCTTATCATCTCGATTGATGAACAAAGTGCAGACTGGAGCACAGTTGGAGAAAGAAGAGTTTACAACTATTCTACCTGAGGATATTCCTTACGAGATGCCTAAGCAGGTGAGCACAGAAGAAAGTTTGTCGAAGCTCGATGAACTTATTGGCCTGCAAGGAGTGAAGGACGATGTGCGCAAGATGGCAAACATCATTAAGCTTGAGCAGAAGAGAGCAGAACTATTAGGTGAAAGCGGCAAGGTGGTTGCCGACCACTATGTGTTTGCAGGAAATCCGGGTACTGGTAAGACTACTGTGGCCCGCATCATGGCAGACGTCTTCGTTTCGCTTGGCTTGTTGCCAACCAATAAGCTTATAGAGGTTTCACGCGACGACCTTGTGGCAGGCTATTTAGGTCAGACAGCAATAAATGTGAAACGAGTTGTTCGTAGTGCCATCGGTGGTGTATTGTTTATCGATGAAGCATACACCTTGAATCAAGGTCCTAACGACAACTTCGGTCATGAGGCTATAGACACGCTTGTGAAATTGCTCCTCGACTATAAGGGACGTATGGTAGTGATTCTTGCTGGATATACCGGTGACATGAAGCATTTCCTTGACACCAACCCTGGTTTGGCATCACGATTTACTAAGAAGATACAGTTTGACGACTACAATCCAGAAGAACTAACACAGATATTCATGATGGCAGCAAATAAGAGAAAATATATCTTGCCAGAGGATACACAACAGGCTGTATCGCTTCAGCTAAAATACATGTACGACAATCGCGACCGCAACTTCGGTAATGCTCGTACTGCCAACAATTTCTTCGATGCTGTGCGCCAAGCTATGGCTACACGACTTATGCAAGCCGAAAACCTTTCTGCCAACGATATGTCAACCATATTGCCAGAAGACATCCTTAAAGCTGCACAGGCTATGTAAAAGGTAAAAAGGTAAAAGAATACCGAGAAAAAAATATATAAAGAAAAAGGTAAAAAAGTAAAGGATGTCCCTCAATTTTTACCTTTTTACTTTTTTACCCTTTTACTTTTTTACCTTTTTACTTTTTTACCTTTTTACCTTTTTAATATATAACGATTCCGCCCATACCTTGGATGGTAACCTTTGCGGAGCCATCTTTGCCAACCTTTATGGTCTTCTTAGCAGGAGTTGGGAGGAATTCGCCCTTCTTCTTAGGTTGGTCAACGAGGATGTTTACTGTCTTGCCTGCAAACATAGGCAACGAGAGCTTAAGAGTCTTAGGCTCTGAAGTGCCATTAAGACCAGCTACATACCATTTGTCGCCAGTACGACGAGCCAACACAGCATAGCGTGTAGGATAGCCATCAACATAGCGGGTTTCATCCCATGTAGTAGGAAGAGTCTTGAGGAAATCTATCTCAAACTGTGGCAACTCGTTGAGGTTGTTAGGGCACAAGCAAACACAGTTGACGCTGGTCTGGATAACCAAAGCAGAAGCTATCTCAAAGATATCAGAAGTGTAGCGTGGATGTCCGCTTTTATTATCCTGATGCATGTGGGTATTCATCATTACACCACCCCAGTCGGCAGCACCGAGAGTGTTGCGAGAGAAAGGATGCATGGTGAGTTCGAAACCTTCCTGGCGAGCATGATGATCAGAGAAGCGTACATTCTCAGATGCGAGCAAAGCCTCTGAAGCAACATAGTTAGGATACATGCGTTCCCAACCACGTGGGATTGTGCAACCATGGAATATAACCTGCAGACCATGACGGTTGGCATCAGAGAGGATATCTTCGTAGAGCTTCATCATCTCTTGCTTATCAGAGCCAAAGAAGTCGACCTTGATACCTGCGATATTATTCTTCTCCATCCACGCCATCTCCTCTTCACGAGCAATAGAAGTGTGCATACGTCCGCGAGGACCCTGAGGAGCATCATTCCAATAGCCATTAGAATTATACCAAAGCATAAGCTTCACACCCTTTGACTGTGCATAGCGTGAAAGCTCTTCAACCTTCTCTCTGCCTATCTGCTTATCCCACAATCCGTCTACGAGGCAATATTCATAGCCCATAGTGGCAGCAAGGTCGATGAACTTAACCTGATCGTTGTAGTTTACAGAATTATCCTGCCACATCAGCCATGACCAGGTATAGCGACCAGGCTTATAATCGCGTGATGGCTTATAGAGAGGTTCTACAAGGTCGTAAGCCACAGTAGTTTCAACGATAGGCTTAAGATTAGAACCTATGGTGATGGTACGCCAAGGAGTAGAGCCAGGCACCATGATACCAACATATTCGCTTCCCAAGCCATTCATCTCGGTTTTGTTAGGGAATGCAACAGTATATCCCTTTCCCTTTTCATAGTCGCTGAGGTGGCAGCCCGCATAGTTGCTACCAGTACCAGTCTCGCTAACGAGCACCCAACCATCATTGCCAACATGGAACAAGCAAGGGAAGGTGTAGCCTTCACCAAACTTCGACTTCACGTCCATTGCAGCATCTGCAGTATATTCCTCTTCGTAAGAAGGCTTTGTACGTTCCCATCCCGCCATAGTCTTGCTCTGTGGGCAGATGAATGTAGTGGTATAGTCAGGGAAGTTGAATGCACTTGCCTCAGAATAGATAACGGCACACTTAGGATTGTTGCCCTTACCACGATGAAGAGTGTAGCGGAATGCCACATCAGAGTTTGACACACGGAAGGTAACTGTCAGAGGCCACTTCTTAGCATTCTCCATAATGATATTCACTTCGTTAGCCTGATAGTGAACCTCAGAAGCCTTAGTGCGCGACATGGTATATTTGCTGTCGATGCTATTTTCTTTAGAGTCTTTGATGGTAAGCCCCTGTGTGAAATCACCGATGTTGGTGTTGAGTCCGAGTGCTGAAGGAGTCATCATCTGCTTACCATCGTAGTTTACCACGTAGGTTGGTTTGCCACCTTCATCAGAGATAGTAACTTGTAATTTACCATCAGGCGATGCCACCTTTACATCAGTAGCCATTGCACTGGCTGTCATCAATGCAGCAAGCGAAAAGAGAATTGTTTTTTTCATTTTGAAGTAATTAGTAATAGTTTTGATAATAAATTTAGAAATATATTTGATTATTATTTATGCTTTTCTATTCCCATCAGCTTTCTTATTCTTCGTGTCAGCATCTTCCAGATATATGCGAAGTTGGCTTGACGAAGGTTATAGAATAGTTCTTCAAACGAGCGTGCTATCTTTACCCAAGGATGTCCCCACGCATTGCGACGATATAGGCGGTGCTTATAGTCAACATATTCCATCACATATTTAGGATGCTTCAATGGGAAATCTATCTCAAGGCGAGCCATAGTGAATATACGGCGCAGAGCCTTAGGCATAGTTAGCAGTTCACCATAGTGGGTAGAGTCGGCAGTAGCACCGACATTATTTATTTGGTTTACTGTTGGCATAATGGCAAGACCATTATTCATCAACATTGTTGACCAAAATATGCTTTCGAAATATTGTTTACCGTTAGCCTTGTGGTCGTAGCACATCTGCATGAAGTCGTTTCTCACTCCACGCTCCTTTGCAAGGTGAGCAAGCTGTGTGCGATTGAAGTCATCGTTGAGGAATGTGTAGTCGCCATCCCATTTATCTATCACTCTTCGCCATGATGCCCATCCCCATATCGAGAACACAGATGTGAAGAAATAGCTGTAAGGTACATCTGTGGTCACCTCGTCGGTATTGAAGCCTGCCACCATAGTTATTCGTTCATCATTCTCGTAGCGGTCGAGCATCTCCTTACAGAAAGGGAAGAACGATTGACTTGGCACCACATCATCTTCCAACACTATACACTTGTCGGCAAGCGAGAATGCCCACTTATGTGCCATATAGCCCGAAGGGTCGCAGCCATAGTTGCGAGTTTGGAAATTCCTCCTCACGTCGCATTCCCAGTCTATATCCTCCACAATATTTCTGCAAGCCTCTATGCCTGCCATATCCTTCTCGCCTCGTGGTCCGTCTTGGTATAGGAACAAGCGAGAAGGGCGTGCCTTCTTAACCTCCTCAAAAACAAGTTTAAAGGTGGAAGGACGATTAAAGAACAACAATAACACGGCTATGTCGGTCTTGGCAGGATGCAGTTGTGGCATAATAGTAATGGTTATAATAGGTTAAACTCTTTGCAAAGATAGTGCAAACCGAGTGCAATACAAAATAAATTCATTTATTTTTATTGTTGAGGTGCAGCCTATCTTATCTAAAGATAGTGCAAACCGAGGGCAATACAAAATAAAAAAGGCACAACTCTACATTTCTAAAATGAAAGAAATGTGAAGTTGCGCCTTTTTTTTGTAACAAACCTCTTAATTAAATATATTTATTCAGTCAGATATCGTTGATAAATTAATAAGCCTGTTCATGAACTCCCGCAACGGCACGTCCGCTTGGATCGTTCATATTCTTGAATGCAGCATCCCATGCCAATGCTTCGGCTGTAGAGCAAGCCACGCTTGGCACACTCGGCACACTGCGAGCAGCACTATCTGATGGGAAATGCTCGGCAAAGATAGAGCGATAATAATATTCCTCTTTGTTGCGAGGAGGATTGATAGGGAATCTCTCGGCAGCATGCTCCATCTGTTCGTCGCTAACGGCAGCAGCTGTTATCTCCTTCAAGGTATCTATCCACGAATAGCCTACTCCATCGCTAAACTGCTCTTTCTGTCGCCATGCCACTTCTTCAGGCAACATATCGGCAAAGGCTTCGCGCACAATCTTCTTCTCCATGGTATTTCCTGGACACATCTTTGCCTCTGGGTTTAGTCGCATTGCAACATCAAGGAACTCCTTGTCCAAGAAAGGCACTCTGCCCTCTACTCCCCAAGCCGAAAGACTCTTGTTGGCACGCAGACAGTCGTAAAGATATAGCTTCGACAACTTTCTTACAGTCTCTTCATGGAAAGCCTGGGCTGTTGGAGCTTTGTGGAAATACAGATAGCCACCGAATATCTCGTCGGCACCTTCGCCCGATAGCACCATCTTTATACCCATGCTCTTTATGACACGCGCCAAGAGATACATTGGTGTGCTTGCTCTAACGGTGGTTACATCGTAGGTTTCGATGAAATATATCACATCGCGTATAGCATCCAATCCCTCTTGAATGGTGTAGTTGATTTCATGGTGTACGGTACCGATATGTTCGGCAACGAGTCGTGCTTTAGCTAAGTCTGGAGCACCTTTCAGTCCTACGGCAAAGGAATGCAACCTTGGCCACCATGCCGGACTCTTGCAGTCTTCCTCTATTCTGTTGGCAGAATATTTCTCAGCTATGGCAGATATCACCGACGAGTCTAAGCCGCCAGAGAGCAACACTCCATAAGGAACATCGCTCATAAGCTGACGCTTCACAGCATCTTCAAGTGCATCGTGCACATCGGCTACTGATGCACCATTGTTTTTCACAGCATCATAACTAAACCAATCGCGGGTATAGTATCTTTGCATCTTTGGTGTGCGGTTCCAATAGAAATGTCCTGGAAGGAATGGTTCGTAAGAATCGCATTGTCCCTCGAGAGCTTTCAGTTCGCTTGCCACATACACTTTGCCATCTTTGTCGTAACCAATATAAAGAGGTATCACGCCAATAGGGTCGCGAGCTATGAGAAAGGTGTCGCGCTCAGAATCGTAGAGAGCAAAAGCAAAGATACCGCTAAGCTGCTCTATCATTGCGGTGATGTCGGCACAGGTTGGTTCAGAGGTCTTAGCCATCATCTCTCGATATAAAGCCAAGATAACCTCGCAGTCGCTACCTGTTTGAAACTCATAGCTTCCAGCAAAATGCTGGCGGATATCTTTATGGTTATAGATTTCGCCATTTACTGCCAACACCTGACAGCCATCAGGCGAAAACAATGGTTGCTTACCCGACTCTGGATCTACGATGCTCAATCGCTCGTGAGCAAGGATGGCAGAGCCTTTGCAGCAGATACCGCTCCAGTCTGGACCGCGATGACGAATCTTCTGACTCATCCTCAAAGCCTTTTGTCGAAGCTCTTGAGTCTGCTCTTTGATGTTAAAGATAGATACTATTCCACACATGGTTGTAAAGTTTAACCCCAATCGGTTATTAGACCGAAATGGGTGAGTTGTTATGATTTTATGGATTCTTTCAATCTAATGACCGATTGGGGTTTTAAAAAGAAGCTCCACCCTCAGTCCCTCTGCTAAAGAGAAGGATTTAAATTGTCTGGTATAACTGAGGATGAAGCAAGAAATGGTTAATATATATGAGTCTGGTTAAAACTCGTTTATATTACTATCCCCCACTAACGAGGGATAGTAATTATAATCTTTAGTTGTAGCAGCTCTCTCCATGCTCGTAGATATCGAGACCTTCTTCCTCGATACGCTTGTCAACACGAAGACCAACGAGCTTCTTAATACCGAAGAACAATATTGCTCCTGCTACTGCTGCCCATGCATCTATACAGAGGATACCCAAGCACTGAGCACCGAAGAAACCGAAGCCACCACCATAGAAGGTACCACCATCGACAGCCAAAAGACCTGTCATCAATGTACCGAAGATACCGCATACACCGTGTACTGAACTTGCACCTACAGGGTCGTCAATATGTAATTTTGTATCGATAAACTCGATAGAGAATACAAGGATTACACCTGCCAAGAAACCGATGATGACAGCTCCAAGTGGAGATACAAGGTCGCAACCTGCGGTGATGGCTACCAAGCCTGCCAAGATACCGTTGAGGGTGAGTGAGAATGAAGGCTTGCCATACTTAATCCAAGATGTAAACATGGTGGCTATACCACCTGCTGCAGCTGCAAGGTTAGTGGTGAGGAATACGTGTGAGATAGCAACTCTGTTTACTTCGCCTGATGCTGCAAGCTGTGAACCAGGGTTGAAACCGAACCAGCCAAACCAGAGGATGAATACACCAAGAGATGCTGCCATGAGGTTGTGTCCAGGAATAGCGCGGCTCTTGCCATCCTTACCATATTTGCCAAGACGTGGACCAAGTGCAATAGCACCAACGAAAGCAAGCACACCACCTACAGAGTGAACGATAGCAGAACCTGCAAAGTCGTGGAAGGCATAGCCAAATGTATCCATCATAAAGCTGCCTGCTTCTCCATTGCAAAGCCAGCCGCCACCCCATGTCCAGTGACCTGAGATAGGATAGATGAACAACGAAATAAATACTGAATACACACAATACATAGAAAACTTAGTGCGCTCAGCCATTGCTCCTGAAACTATGGTTGCTGATGTTGCACAGAACACAGTCTGGAAAATGAGGAAGCCTTCGGTTGGCAAGCCTGCTGGATGAGTATAGAATGAGAAATCGCCAAAATGTGGCATTCCGATAAAGCCCTGACCATCGCTTCCAAACATGAAGCCGAAGCCTACGAGCCAAAAGAGAAGTGAACCGAACATGAAGTCGACAAAGTTCTTGAACAATATGTTCGCTGTGTTTTTGCTACGTGTAAAACCTGCCTCGCAGAGTGCAAAACCTGGCTGCATAAAGAACACCAACATGGCTGCCAATAGCATCCATACGGTATCTAACGATATACTTAAATCCTGTATTGTCATAGTCGTAAAAATTTGTGTTTGTGTTGTTGTTGATTAAATCCTGAAAACGCTCTTGGCGTTGACTGTTAAATATAAACGCTATGCGATCTACTTTTCTTGCTCTGCATTATACAAGGCGATGTCGCCACGCTCGCCAGTTCTAATTCTGACGGTGTCTTCTACAGGAATGACGAAGATTCTGCCATCTCCTATCTCACCAGTCTGTGCAGCTTTCGTAATAGCGGCTACGGTCTTCTCCACATTCTTGTCGCGTACAACAATATTGAGCAACACACGTTCAATAGAACTGGTATCATACATCACGCCACGATAGATTCTTGCCTGGCGCATCTTTCCCTCACCTCTTACATCATAGTAAGAGAACCACTCGATGTCGGCTGCCAACAAGGCTTCCTTCACGTCATCGAACTTTGTCTTGCGGATGATAGCTTCAATTTTCTTCATGTTAACCTCTCCTTTTTCTTATTAATAATATGTTTATATGTATCTCTATTTCTGCGTTTACATATCATTTTGTTATGTTTCTGCTGCAAAATTACGACAATATGTCAATATCTACAATAGATTTATATCGTTTTGCTATCATATTTCTTTAAGCACTTACACTTAATATCACCAAAAGCTCATTAAGTTTCAACTTGAAAGCAAATTAAACGATTCTGCTTTCAAATTGACATTTCCTTTATTTTCTTTCTACATATTAACAAGATTCTTATTGAATTATCAACAAATTGATTTACCTTTGCAGCAGAAACAAACAAAACGACGCAAATACAAAGAAAGGCTATACAATATGGCACAAACAATACACTTCACAAAGATGCACGGGGCTGGCAATGACTACATATACGTCAACACCTTATTATATAATATAGAAGACCCCAGCGAGGCTGCTCGCAAATGGAGCGCCCCTCATACAGGCATCGGAAGCGACGGGTTAGTGCTAATAGGTAAGCCTACCGACAGTGCAAAGGCAGACTTCTCGATGCGCATTTTCAATGCCGACGGTTCGGAAGCCATGATGTGTGGCAATGCCAGTAGATGTATTGGTAAATACTTATATGAAAAAGGTATTACCACCAACGACACCATCCGACTTGAAACTCTTTCGGGAATAAAGATCCTAAAGTTGCATCTTGAGTCTCAGCCAGATGGCAACACGATCGTAAAGTCGGTAACAGTAGATATGCTTGAGCCAAGGTTGCAATGTAGCGAGCAGTTTGATACAGCACTCGGTGATACAGTAAAAGCAGACTTCCGCACATTCAAAGGAACGTTCGTTTCGATGGGCAATCCACACTACGTGATATTCGTAGACGATGTTGAACATCTCGACATAGTGAAATACGGAAGTATATTGGAACACCATCCTGCATTTCCTCAGCGTTGCAACATCGAGTTTGCCGAAGTAAAGCCAAATGGCGATATCCGCACAAGGGTGTGGGAACGCGGAAGCGGAGTGACAATGGCTTGCGGCACTGGTGCTTGCGCTACAGCTGTGGCAGCATCGGTAACAAACAGAGCAAAGCGCCATAGCAATATCGTGATGGATGGCGGCACTCTCAACATAGAATGGAGCGAAGCTGACAACCATATATATATGACTGGTCCAGCAGAGTTCGTGTTTGAGGGAGAGATTGAGAAGACACAAACAACCAAATAAATAAAAGAAATATGGCATTAGTAAACGAACATTTCCTGAAACTCTCGAACAACTATTTGTTCGCAGATATTGCCAAAAAGGTGAATGCCTACAAGGTTTCCAAACCAAACCAAAAGGTGATAAGCCTTGGCATCGGTGACGTAACCCGACCATTGTGTCCAGCGGTGATAAACGCTATGCACAAAGCCGTTGACGAGATGGCATCGAAAGCTACATTCCGTGGCTATGGTCCAGAGAGAGGCTACGACTTCTTGCGCGAAGCAATAATAAAGCATGACTATGCACCTCGCGGCATACGTCTTGATGCTAACGAGATTTTCATCAACGATGGTGCAAAGAGCGACACAGGAAACATCCAAGAGATAGTAAGATGGGACAACTCCATCGGTGTCACCGACCCTATTTATCCTGTATATATCGACTCCAACGTGATGATAGGTCGTGCAGGAGTAAGAGATGAATCGGGAAAATGGAGCAACGTTACTTACTTCCCTTGCACTGCAGAGAACAATTTCATACCTCAGCTCCCTGATCACAGGGTCGACATGATATACCTCTGCTATCCTAACAACCCTACAGGCACAGTGTTGCCTAAAGAGGAGTTGCGCAAATGGGTAAACTATGCCATACACAACGATGCAATAATATTCTATGATGCTGCCTACGAGGCTTACATCCAAGATGATGATATTCCCCACTCTATCTATGAGATTAAGGGTGCTCGCAAGGTGGCAATAGAGTTTAGAAGCTATTCTAAGACTGCAGGTTTCACTGGCGTAAGATGTGGATATACTGTTATTCCAAAGGAACTTACAGCAATAACCCTCGATGGCAAGACAAGAGTTGACCTCAACCATATCTGGGATCGCCGACAGAGCACCAAGTTTAATGGCACAAGCTATATCAGCCAGCGTGCTGCCGAAGCGATATATACCCCAGAGGGCAAACAGCAGGTTAAGGAGACCATCGACTACTATATGCAGAATGCAAAGATTATGTACGACACGCTCTCTAAACTTGGCTACAAGGTATATGGCGGAAAGAATGCTCCTTATCTATGGGTAAAGACTCCCGACAACATACCAAGTTGGAAGTTCTTCGACAAGATGCTATATTCAGTAGGCGTTGTCTGCACACCTGGTGTAGGCTTTGGTCCAAGCGGTGAAGGATATTTCCGACTCACAGCCTTCGGCAACCGCGAAGATGTAGTAGAAGCAATGAGCAGGATAGCGAGACTCTAAGAGTGAAGAACGAAGAGTGAAGAATTAAATACACTACAACAACACAAACACAAATTTTAAAGACATGAAACAGGTAAAAAGATTAAGCATGGTGGCATTGGCAGCCTTTGCTTCCATCGCAGCAACAAATGCTCAGGACAACGTAGAGACAACAGTAGCAGCTGATGTAGTTAATCAGTACATCTGGCGTGGTCAGGAATTGGGTAATGTTTCATTGCAGCCTACATTGGGTGTAGCCTACAAGGGATTCTCACTCACCGCATGGGGAAGCATTGGCCTCAGCGAACCTTCAGACACTAAGGAGTTTGACCTCACAGCAGCTTATTCCACAGGTGGTTTCAATATCGGCATCACCGACTATTGGTTCAACGCACCCAATTCTCGCTACTTTGTCTATGATTCTCACAAGACAAGCCATGTATTCGAAGCCAACATCGGCTACGACTTCGGTCCTGCAGCCATTCAGTGGTATACCAACTTTGCTGGCAACGATGGTTTGAATACAGATGGCGACCGCGCCTATTCTTCATATGTAGAAGTTAGCGCACCATTCAAGTTTGGCGGATGTGACTGGACAGCAGCTGTTGGTGCTGTGCCTTTTGCTTCTTCTTTCTATGCTGATGCCAACGGCTTCGCAGTAACAAATGTTTCGCTCAAGGCTACTAAGGACTTGAAGATCACAGATTCGTTCTCTGTACCTGTATTCGCAGGCATCTCTGCAAACCCATCTACAGAAAAGGCTTATCTGCTCTTTGGTTTCACATTGCAGCCATAAAGCAATCCGCTCCCCTCAATAGGAGAATCGTGGATAACGATAGAGATAACAACAACACAAACACAAATAACAACAACACAACAAACCAAAATTTAAACAACTATGGCAAATTTAAGATTTGAGGTTGTAGCCGAGGCTTTCAAGAAGAAACCCCTCGACGTGATTGCGCCAGTAGAGCGCCCATCAGAGTATTACGGAAAGAATGTTTTCAACCGTGCCAAGATGTACAAGTATCTGCCACGTGATGTCTACGAGAAACTTGTAGACGTTATCGACAATGGCGCCACTCTCGACCGTTCTATCGCCGACGCTGTGGCTAAGGGTATCAAGCAGTGGGCAGACGAGAATGGTGTAACACACTATACTCACTGGTTCCAGCCTCTTACCGAGGGTACTGCAGAAAAGCATGATGCTTTTATTGAGCACGATGGCAAGGGTGGAATGATTGAAGAATTTTCTGGCAAACTGCTCGTTCAGCAGGAGCCTGATGCTTCAAGTTTCCCATCAGGTGGTATCCGCAACACCTTCGAGGCTCGTGGATATTCAGCTTGGGATCCTACATCTCCAATATTCATCATCGACGACACTCTCTGTATACCAACAATCTTCATCTCTTATACTGGCGAGGCTCTCGACTACAAGGCTCCATTGCTTCGTGCTTTGCATGCCGTGAACATCGCTGCCACAGAGGTTTGTCATTATTTCTATCCTGACGTAAAGAAGGTACATAGCAACTTAGGTTGGGAACAGGAATACTTCCTTGTTGACGAAAGCTTGTATTCAGCACGTCCTGACCTCGTACTTACAGGTCGTACCCTTATGGGCCACGATTCTGCTAAGAACCAGCAGATGGAAGACCACTATTTCGGTACCATCCCTGAGCGTGTGCAGGCTTTCATGAAAGACCTTGAGATTCGTGCTCTTGAACTTGGTATTCCTTGCAAGACTCGCCACAACGAGGTTGCACCTAACCAGTTTGAGGTGGCTCCTATCTTTGAGGAGTGCAACCTTGCCGTTGACCACAACATGCTCTTGATGAGCCTTATGAAGAAGGTGGCTCGCAAGCATGGCTTCCGTGCTTTGCTTCACGAAAAGCCTTTCGATGGTATCAACGGTTCTGGTAAGCACAACAACTGGAGTCTTTCTACCGATACTGGCGTATTGCTCCACGGTCCTGGCAAGACTCCTGAGGATACACTTCGCTTCGTAGTATTCATCGTAGAGACATTGATGGGTGTATATCGTCACAACGGACTCTTGAAGGCTTCTATCATGAGTGCTACCAACGCTCATCGTCTTGGAGCCAACGAGGCACCTCCAGCAATCATCTCAAGCTTCCTTGGCAAGCAGCTCACAGAGCTCTTGGATCATATCGCATCAAGCGATAAGAAAGATCTCTTCACTATGCTTGGCAAGCAGGGCATGAAGCTCGATATCCCAGAGATTCCTGAGTTGCTCATCGATAACACCGACCGTAACCGTACATCTCCATTTGCCTTTACTGGCAACCGCTTCGAGTTCCGTGCTGTTGGTTCTGAAGCTAACTGCGCAAGTGCAATGATAGTTCTGAACACCGCTGTTGCTGAGGCATTGACCGACTTCAAGACTCGTGTAGATGCTCTCATCGCCAAGGGTGAAGACAAGGTTAGCGCCATCATCGACATCATTCGCGACGACCTTAAGACTTGCAAGCCTATTCATTTCGATGGCAATGGCTATAGCGACGAATGGGTTGAGGAAGCCAAGCGTCGTGGTTTGGACTGCGAGAAGAGCTGCCCTGTTATCTTCGAGCGCTATCTCGACGAAGACAGCATCAAGATGTTTGAATCGATGAACGTGATGAAGCGCCCTGAGCTTGAAGCTCGCAACGAGGTAAAATGGGAAACATATACTAAGAAGATTCAGATCGAGGCACGCGTTATGGGCGACCTTTCTATGAACCATATCATCCCTGTTGCTACTCACTATCAGAGCCAGTTGGCAAAGAACGTAGAGGGCATGATGGAAATCTTTGGTGCCGAAGAGGGCAAGGCTCTTACAGCTCGTAATATGAAGATTATCCGCGAGATTGCTGAGCGTACAGAGAAGATAGAGCGTTTCGTTGAGGAACTGGTATCTGCTCGTAAGGTTGCCAACAAGATAGAGAGCGAACACGACAAGGCCATTGCATACCACGACACCGTGGAACCAAAAATGGCTGACATACGCTATCAGATAGACAAGCTCGAGCTCATCGTTGCCGACGAGCTTTGGACATTGCCTAAGTATCGTGAACTCTTGTTCATCAGATAGTGGTTAAAGTACCACAACAAAAAAACATGATTTGTGCCGGGTTAAGCCAATATATATTATGGTTTGACTATATACAAATGGTTTGACTATGTATATAATAATGGTTTAAGCCCATGTATTAAAAATAGAGACAATCTATTTCTTTTATTGGTTGTTTAAGTTTGCCGAGTTGCGTCACCGTGAGGTGGTGCAACTCTTTTTTATTTAAGCCCAAAACAAGGTCAAATCCTTAAATATTGCAATATTTGCGGAACGTAATCCAAAAATATTGCAATATATTTGGATTACGTTCCAAATATATTTAATATTGCAGCATCAACCAATGTGCTAAGAAATAGTAAAAAGATTATATTTGACTGCAATCATATTTACATTTGGTAGTAAGCAAAAATACGTTTGCCAGTAAGCATAGATAAATTTGATAGAAAGCTAAAAAGTGCATAAAGATAGTTTCTGTATCGAACGAAGGTATATACCACATTGAAGTAAAGCATCTTACAATACACCGCATCTATAATCATTCGTTCTGATTCAAGGCAATTGGCTTTTCTTGCATTTATTAAGAAAAACCACTACAAGTACCAAGAAAGCTTTTGTAAGCACAATGTCTACAAAAGCTTTTCTTATTTGTATGATAGCGATTAATAAACTACCAAGCTCGTATCTTTGCCGAGCGTACACAGAAAAAGGGCTAAGAATTCAGAATGAAATTCTTAGCCCTAAATATATGTTTGTATTGCTGAATTATTCAGGAGATAATCTCCGATGAGATTTATTTGCCTGTAAGTTTAAGTCCACCCTTAACAGTCATAAACTTCTTAAGGTCGTCCAAAGTAAATACAGGACCATTTGTAGACTTAGCAACCTTGTTTTCTACTACGCGAGCACCAGCCTTAACGTTGTGACGCTTGCTAAGCTCGTCAGTAACCTTAGGAGTAGTGACCTTCTCAGATACCAATGGACCCCACTCGCCATTCGCATTCTGAGACAATACAGCTACATGGTATGTAGTTTCAGGATTTGCATATAAACCTACCTCCTCGTTTCCGTAGACAACATAGTATGAGAGGAACGGATTGCTGAGGATAGCACGCTTCAATGAGTCTTCACCTACACTCCACTCTTCTTCAGTAAAGAGATTTGTAATGTGGCATGCGCACTGGTCGTTTTGTGTAACAGTAACCTCCTGATACCATTGATTATTTTCTTTATTCTTCTTAAAACCGCCCAATGCAATAGTAGATTCTGCAACACCTTCACCACCAATCTTAGCTGTTGTTACAGGAATCATGAAATAGTCGGTCAAAGTACCATTCTTATCCCAAGGCTGAACATAGATTTCGTATTCTGTGTTAGGTTTCTCCTCTTTCCAAACGAATGTAGTGTCTTTGCCAGCTTCACCCTTGTAGCCAAATGCATAAACCATTTCGCCGATGTTTGCAAAGCCAAATCTTGTAGCCCACATTTTGAACTGCTGTTCAGCCTCTCCCTTACCAAACAAAGTAACAGCATAACCGCCAACATCGCTATTTGGCTTGAAAGAAACGCTAACAGAAAATGGCTGAATATCGGTAACAACATACTTCACTTCTGGGGTACCCTTAATAGGAAGAGCAGGAGTTGTGAAATAAGCCTTTACCATTTCGCAAGGAGTTCCGATTTCATCGTAGCCCAAAGTGATGATTGCATACTCGGTCTTAGGTTGGAATGCGAAATCGAAACCTGTCAAGCCCGCATTTGTAAAATCTTGCTTGTAGACATTAGACTTAATCTGATCAAAATAACCTGCGCATGCAGCATCGTTAGTCAAAACGTCAGCAATAGGCTTAGTAACACATGTTATCTTGTAAGATTTACAGCTCTCTGAACGAGTAACGGCGAGAGTAACAGAATCCTTAGTATTTTCATCTTTTTTGATAGCAACATCCTTAATTTCGATGTCAGCTGCCACACGACCATCGATTTGATGGAAGAACATGCTATCGAGGTTGTTGATAGCGTATGGATGAATATATCCACCCTTATCGCGGATGATCAAACGGTTAAGATTGGTGTTTTGTGCATATACTGAAAGACAAGCTACTGCACAAAGTATAAGTGTAAAAAACTTCTTCATAATATTATAATGTCAATTTTAATGTTTTGTTGTTTACTTTAAGAATGTACACTCCACGACCGAGGTTGCTAAAGTCGATGTCTGCACCATTCCATCCCTTGCGCTGGTCAACAATCTGACCGTTTGCGCTATAGATAGCCACTGTAGCAGTCTTGCTGCTGTCCCATCCCTTTACGCTAACAATGTTGCCACGGCGTAGGAGAGAGAGGTTGCCACCGAGAGTAGACACTTGAGGTTTGATGGCTGTTGCCTGGTCGACGAACTTGATGCTCTGAATTTTAGTCAAGTCGATAGCGTTGCGCTGAGTAGTATAAAAAACTAACGACTTGTTTTCAAACGTCACCTTCTCGACCTTGTTGATGTCGAATGTCCAGTATTTGCCATCTTCGCCGTATGCTACCATACTTGTTTGGGCAGACATGCTTCCGAAAGCCAATGTAGAGACAAACAACACGCTTAATAGTCTTTTCTTATTCATAAGCCAATTGCTTTAAGGTTGTTATTTTATTATTAATGCTGCAAAATTATGCAAAATAAATAAAACCACAAAACAAAAAGCCACTTTTCTTCAACGAAACATACCTTTTTGTCAAACATATCGCTAATACATAGCTATAATTATACCTATTTATATAATAAGGAGAGAAATCAGATGCCTAACTGACAGCAATGTTTAAATAAATTAATCTTTGCTGACGATTTTGGACACAATGGCATCATGGCATGAGGAATATGCCAATGGGCACGCATATTGCCTATACTTAGGTGTAATCGGAAGCCCCCGAGAACGAGGGTGGAGGGTTACGAACAACATTAAAAAAAACAACAAATTTAAAATAGGAGGTTATTATGTTACCAGTAATGAGTTCAAACAATTGGTTCCCAACAATGTTCGATGATTTCTTCAACAACGATTGGATGCCTAAGATGAAAGCTACAGCGCCAGCAGTTAACGTAAAGGAAGATGCTAAGGCATACGTTATGGAGTTGGCTGTTCCTGGTATCAAGAAAGAATATTGCAGAGTTTGCATCAACAACGATGGCAACTTGGAAGTAACTATAGAAAACAAGATGGAACACAAGGATGAGGACAAGAAAGAGCACTATTTGCGTCGCGAGTTCTCATATTCTAACTATCAGCAAGTATATGTTCTTCCTGAGGATGTTGAGAAAGACCATGTAACAGCAGCTGTTGAGAATGGTGTTCTCGCCATCACAATGCCTAAGAAGACTAAGGAAGAAGAGAAGAAAGCCTTGCGTCAGATTGAGATTGGCTAATCTGTTCATGATTGGATATTTGGTTAAATTGGTTAGTCACAGTTAGACATAGGTGAATCGGAGGCAAGCAGTCCCACAAGGATTGCTTGCCTTTTTTTGTGTTTGTAGAATAAATGTACAATAGCAAAAATAAACTGATTATTTGGAAGTTTAGGAAATAATTGATATATTTGCGCAATAATGACAAGCTTTTACGAAGTATGAACAAGATTAGATATATCAACTTATGCATTGTTGAGTTCGGTAAGAAATACGGAATGCCTGCAGCTATGGCTTTTAATTACCTAAAAAGATTTAAAGCTTTGGAATTCATAGACAAAAACTATGAAGCAGAGCATCTTCTTCCTCTTGCCGACACTCTGAAAGACATGAGCACATATTGCAGAAGAAATGGAGGGACTGTCGTATGAAATTGTATCATGGTACAAATATAGACTTTACAGCCATTGATATTCAAAAATGTAAACCCAACAAAGATTTTGGCAGAGGTTTCTATCTTACGGATATCAAAAAGCAAGCCTTAAACATGGCTGTAAGAAGATGTGACATAGAAAATAATGGTACTCCCATAGTATTAGAATATGAATTTGACGAGAATGCTTTAACGAGCGGCGAACTAAAAGTTAAGAACTTTGAAGGCGTATCTAAAGAATGGGCAAAATTCATAATTCAGAACAGGCAGGCCAAAGGAAAACATATGCATGAGTACGACATTGTTATCGGTCCTATTGCTGATGATGGCGTGGTATATCAAATAAACCTTTATATGCAACATTTTATAACTATAGAACAACTTGTTCAAGGATTGACATATAAGAAATTGAATAGACAATATTTCTTTGGTACAGAAAAAGCCATTGCAAAACTTAGACGTATATGAGAACTACAAAAAAGCAACAACAGTTTATCATAAATTGCGACGTAGAAGAGATTGTATCTTTTCTTCAAGAAGATTATGGCATGAGCACTATCGAAGCTTTTGATACTATTTATAATTCTAAAACTTACGAAAAGCTTATCAATGTAGATAATGGATTATTTATTCAAAGTCCATTATATATTTACGAATATCTAAAAAAGGAAATAAATACTTCTTGTTAGATTATTATATAAAGGTAAGCTGCACTCGGGAATGAAAAGAAAACTTCGTATTTCTTTGTCATTGCACAAAATAGGCTGCACTCGGCAATGTGTGAGCGAGCTCACATTGCCCTCGTTTGCACTATTTTTCCACTCGTTTAGATAAATTTCTCACGCTCAAGAATGCAAATGCATTTGCATTCTCTTCGCTTAATCAAAATTTTGCATTACCTTTAAATAAGGCAAGCTGCACTCGGGAATGAAAAGAAAACTTCGTATTTCTTTGTCATTCCACTCGTTTGCATTACCTTTGCAAGCAGATTGGTAATAATGCCAACATATTGATAAACAAAAGAACTAAAGATAATATCACTATGAACAACTTGAAAAAAGACTTTGCATCACGCCTTTTGAAGGTAAAGGCCATTAAGCTTCAACCAAACGACCCTTTTACATGGGCAAGTGGATGGAAATCTCCTTTCTATTGCGACAACCGCAAGACTTTGGCTTATCCAGAGCTTAGAACATTCGTTAAGCTTGAGCTCGTACACGCTGTGCTCGAGAACTTTAGCGAGGCAGAGGCTGTGGCTGGTGTTGCTACTGGCGCTATCGCTCAGGGTGCATTGGTTGCCGACGCTCTCGGTCTTCCTTTCTCTTATGTACGTTCTAAACCAAAGGATCATGGTATGACAAACCTCATCGAAGGCGAAGTAAAGCCAGGTATGAAGGTTGTTGTTGTTGAAGACTTGATTTCTACTGGTGGTAGCTCATTGAAGGCTGTAGAGGCTTTGCGCCAGGCTGGTTGCGAGGTTGTTGGTATGGTAGCATCATATACCTATGGTTTCCCAATAGCAGAGAAGGCTTTCGCTAACGCTAACGTAAAGCTCATCACTCTTACCGACTATGAGCATGTAGTGGCTCAGGCTTCAGAAACTGGCTATATCGCAGAGAGCGATATCGAGGTTTTGAACGAGTGGCGTAAGGATCCTGCTAACTGGAAGAAATAAGGAATATGGCAACATTCGAAAGTTCTGTAAGACAGATTCCACATTCTCAGCAAGCAGTTTACAATATGCTCTCTGACCTCAGCAACATAGACAGAGTGAAAGACCGCATACCTGCCGACAAGCTCAACGACCTCACTTTCGATGCCGACAGCATGTCGATATCTACTCCTATGGGAGCAGTGAAGCTGAAGATTGTAGACCGCGAAGAACCAAAATGCATAAAGTTTGAGACTGAGCAGAGTCCTCTACCTTTCAATTTCTGGATTCAGATATTGCCAGTTACAGACACTACATGCAAAATGAAGCTCACCATAAAGGCTGAGCTAAACCCATTTATCAAGGGCATGGTTTCGAAACCTCTGCAAGAGGGTATCGAAAAGATTGCCGATGCCCTGCAAATGATTAATTACGCTTAAACCAATGGCAAACAAACTTTGGGAAAAGAATTACGAGATAAACCACGAGATTGAAAGATTTACCGTGGGCAGAGACCGCGAGATGGATTTGTATCTTGCTAAGTATGATGTGCTCGGCTCTATGGCTCACATCACTATGCTCGAATCTATAGGCTTGCTCGAGAAAGAGGAACTAAAGCCTCTGCTCGATGAGCTAAAGAATATCTATGAGCTTTGCGAAAAGGGCGAGTTTGTGATAGAAGACGGTATAGAGGATGTACACTCGCAGGTGGAGTTGATGCTGACTCGCAAGCTTGGCGACATGGGAAAAAAGATACACTCTGGACGCTCACGCAACGATCAGGTGTTGGTAGACCTCAAGCTCTTCACACGCCATCAGCTCAAGGAGATTGCTGATGCTGTAAAGGTGCTCTTCGACGAACTATTGCAGAAGAGTAACCAATATAAAGAGGTGTTGATGCCGGGCTACACACATCTGCAGATAGCTATGCCTTCGTCTTTCGGCTTATGGTTTGGCGCTTATGCCGAGAGCCTTGCCGACGACATGCTATTCCTACAGGCTGCATACAAGATGACCAACCGCAATCCGCTTGGTTCGGCAGCAGGCTATGGCAGCTCGTTTCCTCTGAACCGCACCATGACAACCCAGCTCCTGGGCTTCGACTCAATGGATTATAATGTGGTATATGCTCAGATGGGACGTGGCAAGATGGAACGCAATGTGGCTTTTGCCCTTGCTTCGGTTGCTGGCACATTGGCAAAGATGGCTTTCGATGCCTGCATGTTCAATAGCCAGAACTTCTCGTTCGTAAAACTTCCTAAGGAATGTACCACAGGTTCAAGCATCATGCCTCACAAGAAGAATCCTGATGTATTTGAGCTTATCAGAGCTAAATGCAACAAGATTCAGGCTCTGCCTCAACAGGTGATGATGATTATGAACAATCTGCCAGTTGGCTACTTCCGCGACTTGCAGATTATAAAAGAGGTGTTCTTGCCTGCTTTCGATGAGTTGGCAGACTGCTTGCAGATGGCTGCATATATCATCAACAAGATTGAGGTGAACGAGCATATTCTTGACAACCCTATGTACGACCCTATCTTCTCTGTAGAAGAGGTGAACCGCCTTGCTGCTGCAGGCATGCCTTTCCGCGATGCATATAAAAAGGTAGGACTGGAGATTGAGGCTGGCACATTCCATGCCGACCACAACATCCATCATACCCACGAGGGTTCTATCGGCAATCTGTGTAACGACGAAATCAATGCCTTGATGAACAATGTGCTCAAAGGCTTCAATTTCGAAAGAATGACAGAGGCTGAGAAGAAGCTGTTGGAAAGGTAAAAAAGTAAAAAAGTAAAAAGGTAAAAAGGTAAAAGGGTAAAAGGGTAAAAAAAAGGGAATGATGAGAAAAATCATTTTTACTATATCTACATTTATTCTGACTCTCCTCACGATGATGTTCTCGTCGTGTGGAGAGGCGGAATTTGAATATAGTTCTGCACCATGTTATCTCATCATAGACAACAGTCTGCACCACGATGCCACATTGGCAAGTGCGTTGACTCAATATTCTGGCACCTACGTAACTATCACCATCACCACGAAGTCGGGAGCTCGCTATTTCTCGTTTACCAATAATGTGGGCAAACATACCGAATCGATATTCAATGCCTACGACGAGCGACGCAGTTTGCTGTTGGGCTATAATGGCGGACTGATAGTCGGTTTTGGCAATTCTGTTGATGGCATTCTGTATGCCTACGACCGTGAATGCCCCAACTGCTTCGACCCAAATATGTTGCCATTAAAGAGCCGACCATTGTCGGTTTCAGAAAATGGAATTGCTAAATGTGGCTATTGCAAACGCCAATACGACCTCAATAATGGTGGTTTTATTTCTAATGGCGACAAAGGCAAAAAGTTGACCAGATACAGTTGTCATGCCACCGGCGCATACGGAATATTGACCGTAAACTAAGAAAATAAGGGCTTTTTCGAAGATAACTAAAGCTGAAATCCTTAAATTGTGTAAATTCCTTTGGCACTTTCAATAATTACATATACCTTTGCACATATCAATTATTACACGACCTATGCCGCAATGGTGGAATTGGTAGACACGAGGGACTTAAAATCCCTTGGCCAGTAATGGCTGTGCGGGTTCGAGTCCCGCTCGCGGCACTTTCTAAAAACTTTTTTTATTTTAATATGCGCAAGAATATTTTCTATCTTTTGTCAGCATGCTCATTGTTTGTTTTAGCTTCATGCTCTAAGATGGGTCCATTGTCTGCTGACAACTTTACAGTTAATCCTGTTCCACTTGAAACACAGGGTGGACAAGTTCCAGCAACTATCAATGGTACTTTCCCTGCTAAGTACATGAAGAAGAAGGCTGTAGTTACAGTAACTCCAGAACTTCGCTATGCTGACGGTAAGGTATCTCGTGGTGATGCTGCTACATTCCAGGGTGAAAAAGTTATGGGCAACGACCAAACTATTTCATACAAGGTAGGTGGACGCTACAACATGAAGACCAGCTTCACTTTCAAACCAGGTATGGAAAAGAGCGATATGTATCTCACTTTCGATGCTAAGGTAGGAAAGAAATTGGTTGAAATTCCTGCAGTAAAGGTTGCTTATGGTGTTGTTGCAACATCTGAGCTCTATCGCAATACTTTGAAAGGCAATTCATGCATTGCTCCTGACACATTCCAGCGTGTTAACGAGAAGAAGCTCGAAGCTAACATCAAGTTCCTCGTTAACCAGGCTAACCTCCGCAAGAGCGAATTGAAGAACAACTCTGTTAAGGAGTTCGTTAAGATGCTCAAAGAGATTAATGCCGACCGTGAGGGTCTCAACGTTAGAAACGTAGAGGTTTTGGCATACGCTTCTCCTGAGGGTGGTTTCGAATTCAACGATAAGCTTGCCAGCAAGCGCCAGTCTACAAGTGAAGACTATGTAAAGAAGCAGCTTAAGGCTACTAAGGTTGACGCTAACGTAGCAGCACGCTATACAGCTCAGGACTGGGATGGTTTCCAGCAGCTCGTACAGGTTAGCAACATCCAGGATAAGGACGTTATCCTTCGTGTACTCTCTATGTATAAGGATCCAGAGGAGCGCGAGAAGCAGATTCGCAATATGAGCGCTGTATTCCGTGAGCTCGCTGATGGCATCTTGCCAGAGTTGCGTCGTTCACGCCTCATCATCAACTACGAAACAATCGGACGTAGCGATGACCAGATTAAGGAGCAGTATACTGCAGATCCTGCAAAGCTCTCTGCTGATGAACTTCTCTACGCTGCAACTCTTGAGGAGTCGGCTGCTAAGCAGAAGGAAATCTATGAGACAACAACAAAGCTCTATGATAAGGACTATCGTGCATACAACAACCTCGCAGCTCTTGCTTTCGCTGAAGGCAACGACACTCAGGCTAAAGAATACTTGAACAAGGCTTTAAGCTACAACGCTAAGGCTCCTGAGGCTAATGGCACACTCGCTCTCTTGGCTCTCAAGAATGGCGATTTGGAGCAGGCAGAGGCTAACTTGTCAAAGGCTGTTGACGCTCAGGACTTCAATGCAGTTCTTGGCAACCTCAACATCGCTAAGGGCAACTATGCTCAAGCTGAGCAAAACTTTGATGATGCTACATGCAACAGCGCAGCTTTGGCACAGATTCTTAATAAGAACTATGCAAAGGCAACTTCTACACTCCGCGCTATCAAGAATCGTGACGCAATGACAGAGTATCTTACAGCCATCGTAAATGCTCGCCAAGGCAACACATCAGCAGCAGCTGACGCCTTGAAGCTCGCCCTCCAGAAAGATCCTTCTTTGGCTGCTTATGCTGCCAACGATATCGAGCTGGCTAAGGTTAGCAAGTAATCATTGTTGAATGACTAAACATATTACATATCTTATATTACTCACCCTGGTTTTGGTATCATGTGGAGTCGACGGAAAGCATTTTAAGCTTGAGGGACGATTCATGCACCTAAACCAGGGTGAGTTCTATGTATACAGTACTGATGGCGTATTGGATGGCATAGACACTATAAAGATTGAAGGAGGAAGATTTGCCTACGAGATTCCATGCGAGGAAGAAGGAACACTGGTTATGGTGTTCCCTAACTTCTCTGAGCAACCAGTGTTTACCCAACCAGGCAAGACGGTTGAGATAAAGGCTGACGCTTCGCACCTTAAGGAACTTGAAGCTGAAGGCACCGACAACAACAAACTCATGACTGCTTTCCGTAAGCAGATTTCAAACATGTCGCCGCAGCAGACTATTGCTGCAGCAGCAGAATTCGTTAAGCACAATCCTAAGTCTGACGTTTCGGCATGGCTCATACGAAAGTATTTCATCTTAGCTCCTACACCCGACTACGCAAAGGCCAAACAGCTGATAGACTTGATGATAGCAGAGCAACCCAAGAATGGTAAACTCGTAAATCTGCAACAAGAATTGAAAGGCCTTTCGGCAACTCCTACAGGAAAAACGTTGCCTACATTTACTGCCACCGACATTAATGGCAATAAGGTTACACAGGCTTCGGTTGCCAAGTCGCCTATAGCTGTGATATTCCTTTGGGCATCATGGAACTACGAGAGTACCGACATGCAGACACAGCTGAAAAGGCTGAAAGCTTCAAAAGGAAACAACCTCTCGGTAATTGGCATTTGTATAGACCCTTCGAAGTCAGAGATGCAACAATCTCTTCGTCGCGATTCTATCTCTTGGCCTACCATCAACGATGGTATGATGTTTGAAACCAAGGTCGCAAAACAGTTGGGATTATCACAAGTGCCTGCCAACATCTTGCTAAAGAATGGTAAGATTGTTGGTCGCAACCTAAGAATGAAAGAACTAAAAGAAAAGATAGAAAACTAATCTCTAACCCAGAAACACTACTTATGCTCGTAAAATCATATAGCGCAGCCGTCAACGGAATGGAAGTCACGACTGTAACCATAGAGGTAAGCATAGTACCCGGCGTGATGTATCATTTCACAGGTCTCGGCGACGAGGCTGTGAAAGAAGGTCGCAACCGTATTGCTGCAGCACTACAATGCAATGGCTACCTATTTCCACGCAAAGACACAACAGTAAACATGGCTCCTGCCGACTTACGTAAAGAAGGTAGCAGCTTTGATTTACCATTGGCTATGGCACTATTGGCAGCCGACGAGAAGATTGACGGAACAAATCTTGCAAGCTATATGATGGTTGGCGAGCTGGGTCTCGATGGTAGATTGCAACCAGTAAAAGGAGCTCTGCCCATTGCTATTAGGGCAAGGGCAGAGCACTTCAAAGGTCTTATAGTGCCTAAAGCCAATGAGCGCGAGGCTGCCGTGGTAAACAATCTCGAGGTTTATGGCATGGAGAATATCATGCAGGTGATAAGCTTCATCACAGGTCAGCAACACTTCTCGCCTATGGTCATCGACACTCGCAAGGAGTTTTACGAGCAGCAATATAATTTCGACCTCGACTATGCCGACGTGAAAGGTCAAGAGAATGTGAAGCGTGCTCTTGAAGTGGCAGCGGCAGGTGGACACAATCTGATTATGATAGGTCCTCCAGGTAGTGGCAAGAGTATGATGGCTAAGCGTTTACCTTCTATTCTTCCTCCTTTGTCGCTTGCCGAAAGTCTTGAGACCACGCAGATACACAGCGTGGCTGGCAAACTATCCAAGAATTCGTCGCTTATATCTCAGCGCCCATTCCGAAGCCCTCACCATACTATATCTGAAGCTGCTTTGGTAGGTGGCGGCATCAATCCTATGCCTGGCGAGATTAGTCTTGCTCATAATGGAATTCTTTTTGCAGACGAATTACCGGAATTTTCAAAACACACTCTCGAAGTACTTCGTCAACCTCTTGAAGACAGAGTTATCACTATAAGCAGGGCGAAATATAGTGTGGAATATCCCTGCAACTTCCAGTTCATAGCCTCTATGAACCCTTGTCCTTGTGGATATTACGGCGATCCTACGCATCGCTGTGTATGCACTCCCGGACAAATACAGAAATACATGAATAAGATTAGCGGTCCGCTTCTTGACCGCATCGATATACAATGCGAGATTACTCCTGTGCCATTCAAGGATATTTCGCAGACTGCTCCAGGCGAACCAAGTGCAACGATAAGAGAAAGGGTTATTGCAGCCCGCCAAATTCAAGAACAGAGATACAAGGATATAAAAGGCATACATTGTAATGCGCAGATGACGGAACGCATGATTCATCAATATGCCGAACCAGATGCTGATTCGGTAGAAGTATTGCGCTCTGCTATGGAACGTCTATCTCTCTCTGCACGTGCCTACAGCCGTATTCTAAAGGTTGCCCGCACCATCGCTGACCTTGATGGTAGCGAGAAGGTACAGCTTCCTCATATAGCCGAAGCCATAGGCTATCGCCAACTCGACCGAGGCGACTGGGCTGAGAGAGGAATGTATTCTTAAAGGTAAAAAGGTAAAAAGGTAAAAAAGTAAAAAAGTAAAAGAGTAAAAGAGAGAAATGTGAGCTTAGATTTTGCGATTAATTTTTACCATATAAAAAGAAGACAAGTATGAATAATCCAATAGAAATATATCGTTCACAAGATGGAAGCATACAACTTAATGTAAAGTTGGAAAATGAGACTGTTTGGCTGACACAAAGCCAAATGGCTGAACTATTTGGTCGCGATAGAACTGTAATAGGCCGTCACATAAACAACTGTTACAAGGAAGGTGAACTTGACAAAGATATCACATGTGCAAAATTTGCACATATGGGTAAAGAACAAGATCAATTGTACGAAACTGCTATGTACAATCTCGACGTTATCATATCTGTAGGTTATCGTGTAAAGTCGATACAAGGCACAAGGTTTCGTCAATGGGCCACCGCCATCCTCAAGCAATACCTTATCAAAGGCTATGCCATCAACCAACAGATAAAACTCGAGCGCTACAACGAACTTAAAGACGTTGTGCGCCTTATGTCTCGTGCCATTGGCTTACAGGAAAAGGTTAGTTCTGACGAATATGATGGATTATTCAACGTTATCTCAGACTACGTCTATGCTCTTGACACACTCGACCACTACGACTACCAGTCGCTCTCTATATCGAAAACAACAAAAGAAGAAGCATTCCGAGCTACATACGATAACGCCATGGAAGCTATTAACGCACTGAAAGAAAAATTTGGTGGTAGTCAATGGTTTGCAAACGAAAAGGATGATTCATTCAAAAGTAGCATAGGGCAGATTTACCAAACCTTTGGTGGCGAAGAACTCTATCCTTCTGTTGAAGAGAAAGCAGCTATGCTTCTCTATCTTGTCGTAAAGAACCACTCGTTCAGCGATGGAAACAAACGCATAGCAGCCATGCTATTCCTCTGGTTTCTCAACAACAATAAGGTTCTTTATGCAGAAGATGGACATAAACGTATTGCCGACAACACTCTTGTAGCTCTCACTTTGATGATTGCAGAAAGCCGGACTGAAGAAAAGGACGTTATGGTGAAGGTGGTGGTAAATCTTATCAATAAAGATAATCAATAAATACAACCAATAGATACACATAGAAAAACAACAAAACATGAAATCTTCAATAGAAAATCTTTATTCTCTCGATGGCAGAGTGCCTGTAGGCAAAGCATTGCCATTCGGTCTTCAGCACATCCTTGCGATGTTTGTTAGCAACATCACCCCTATCATGATTCTATCGAGCGCCATTGGCCTCGATAGTGCTGTTAGCGCTATGCTGATACAAAACTGTATGATTATAGCAGGTATCGGCACATTGGTACAGCTATATCCAATATGGCGCATAGGCTCACGCTTGCCTATTGTAATGGGAATATCATTCACCTTCCTTTCGCTATCCATAAGCATTGCCAGCGCATATGGCATGGGCACGCTGATAGGAGCCGTTATTATTGGTGGTTTGATAGAAGGTGTGCTCGGACTCTTTGCCAAATATTGGGTTAAGCTTATTCCACATGTTGTAGCAGCAACGGTAGTAACAGCCATCGGCTTTTCGCTTCTTCCTATTGGTGCAAACTCTTTTGCCGGAGGTCAGGGCGCACCCGACTTCGGTAGCCTCAACAACTGGATTGTAGGCACCACCACCCTATTGGCATGCCTCCTATGCCAAGTCTTTGCCAAAGGTTTCCTTCGTTCGCTCTCCGTTCTCGTTGGTCTTATCGTAGGCTACATCCTTGCTTGCGCCATGGGAATGGTAAACTTCAGCGGCATAGCAGAACAACCAGCAATAGCATTGCCAACATTGTTGCCTTTCACTCCAGAGTTTAATATTGGTGCTATCCTTTCGGTTGCAGCCGTTTATCTTGTATCAGCAACAGAAACTATTGGCGACACATCAGCACTTTGCAATAGCGCTTTAGGCAGAAACCCTCATAAAACAGAAATGGGAAAAGCCATCAGCTGCGATGGTTTCGTGAGTAGCTTATCTGGAATCTTTGGTTGTACTCCTATCACCTCGTTTAGTCAGAACGTAGGACTTGCAGCCATGTCTAAAGTTGTAAACCGTTTCACTATAGGCATTGGAGCAATAATAATGATTATTGGTGGCGTATTTCCTGTTATCGGCTATGCGCTAACGACGATTCCTCAAGCTGTACTTGGTGGATGCACCATAATGATGTTTGGCAGCATTCTCTATGCAGGCTTCGGCATGATGGCTCGTAGCGGATTCTCTCAACGCAATATGATCATCGTGAGTCTTTCGCTCAGCGTAGGTCTTGGTTTCACCCAAGCCACAGGCATGTTCAACATCTTCCCCGAGATTGTTCGTACCGTCTTTGCCGACAACTGCGTAGCCGTAGTATTCCTCTTAGCAGTAGTGCTCAATCTACTCTTGCCAAAGAAAGATTTGGAGTAATAGTAATACCAATAGCAATAATATAATCGTAAGTACTTTCGTTGGCCAACGAAAGTACTTTCTTTTTTTAAGGCAGATTTATCCACATAGGCATCTTGTATCGGATTATCCGACAAATATAGGGGATTATCAATCGTCCAAATCAAAGCGAATAAGCCCTGTGGGCTCTTTAGCTTAAGTTCCTTGCTTGCTATGTTAATCAACATTCGGTAGATTCGCTTGATTCGTGTTCCTTTAAACACAAACTGCTGATTTTTTTAGAACACGAATAATCCGAATCGCACGAATGAGCCCTGTGGGCTCTTTAGCCTGAGTTCCTTGCTTGAGATGTTTAATCAACATTCGGACGATTCGCTTGATTCGTGTTCCTTTAAAAATAACATCTCGTGTGCTGTTAATCAACATTCGGTAGATTCGCTTGATTCGTGTTCCTTTTAAAAAAACATCTCGTGTGCTGTTAATCAATATTCGGTAGATTCGCTATATTCGTGTTCTTTTAAAACTCAAGTGCTTCGTGTTTCATCCCCAAGCAACAAGGACCAGAGGTCCTAAAAATCCGTGCGATCCGTGTGCCACACCATTAGCTAGAGTTTTAAGCACACGGATATCACAGAGAAAACGATAAACAAACAAATCGTGTGTACACGCTGTCGACAATATATTGCGACAAACGATGTACACACGATTTTTTATATTTACCGTTAGGCTCCACCTTATTATATATATAAGTGGTGAGCCTAACGGATTATTTCCATTTAGGAATTATTCCCAAATATTAAACGACTTAGAGTAGCCCTCAGCCTCATGTCCAGGCTGAACATCGTCAGCCGTAGAACCCTTTTCAGAAGAGATACCTGCAGTAGGAAGACCTTCTCCAGAGGTAAAACTTGGCGATGCAGCAATCATGTTAGCAAGTTCAATTTTCTCAACTGTTATTGTTGGAACAATATATTTTTTCATTTTCTTTAGCCTTTAAATTTGTTATTACTTCTTAATAATCTTCTTACCGTTCTTGATAACCAAGCCCTTATAGCTATTAGCTACACGCTGACCAGCGATATTGTAGGTTTCACCCTCGATGTTGCCATTTACGGTATTGAGCTTCAAACCTGTGGTCTGACCATCGATAACGAGGTTCAACTGCTTGGCAGCTGCAGGTGTATTAGCCTTGATATAAGCACGGAAAGCCTTGATCTTGTATGTATCGCCAGTCTCTGTCTTCCACCACTTGTCTGCATAGAGCATATAGTCGTCGTTAACGAGATCGTATGGCTTATAGCTACCTACGAAGCTATAGCTTGTACCATCAGCCTTAGGATCAGCTACTACGATAGATACGCTATTGAATGTATAAGTATTCTCAGCATTAACAGCAGCTGGCATAATCAATACTGGCACATTAGCCTTAATGCCATTGGTAGAAGTTGTGAAATTGATATTTACATCCTCTGCATTGCTATATTCTACGACCTTTGCGTCATTACCAAATTTAGCCTTTACATCTTCTGCTGATACTGCGAATGGCAATACCAATGTATTCCACTTATTTGCAACAAATGAGCGCTTCAAAGTTACATTAGCATCCATTGCCTTGATAGTATTGTCTGTAGCCTCATCAAGGGTAACATCAAGATTGCCAAGACGAACAAGACGAACATCACCAAAACCAAACCAACCAGCCTGTTTAGAAGAAGGCATATTAGCAACTTCAATCTTTACTTTACCATCTGTTCCAACAGTAAACTCAGCTGTATAATCGTTCCAACCACGATCAAAGACACCACCTGTATTACCAATTTCATTAATATCAACCTTTTTCTCATCGTTAATCAAGAGATATAGGTTAAATCCTGCTTGAGCACGCGCCTTTATGGTTACGATATATTTACCTGTAGCAAGACCAGTTACTTCCTGATAAACATGCTGATCGTTAGTGTCTTCATTATAATAATCATAATAGTAGCCACCATTAGTGCCATCGGCATTTGTCCAAGTCTGACCATTTATAGCACCCTCAGTACCACCAGTTTGACTATGTTTCCATACATCAAGATCAAGAGAACCCTTTCCATCTGATGCTGTAAAAGTAGGATTTATAACCTTTGCAGTACAATCTTTTGCACCAACTACACCTTCAGCCTTACCATTGCTCTCTACGTAAGCACGGCGAGCAGCGATAATAGCATTAGCCTTAGTTTCTGCATCTGCAGCAGTTGTAGCAGTTGCCTCCTTTGATGTAGTGAATGCTGTGTACTTATCCTTTGATGCATAAGCAAGTTCTCCCTGTACAAGGGCCTTTGCAACTACAAAAGCCTTATACGAAACTTTAGCCTCATTAAAGTTTATTGTAGCCAACTGCAAATCGCTTGCTGCTGTTACATAGTCAGCAGGTGTAGCTGCAATAAGTGACTCTAATTTAGTTTTCTCTTCACCTGTAACATTATCGTCTGTTGTAGCTTTTGCTGTAGCTAAAATAGCGTCATAGTTTTTCTTAACTAAGCCATCATAATTGCCAATACCATAGCACTTTAGTGAGAAATTATCGAAAGCTATCCAGTTAACACCTGTTGTTTCATCAATCTGAAGACCGATTTCCAAATCGCCTTCAGCCTCATGATTTACTACAACAGAGAAATACTGTGCATCATCACCAGTCTTGCAAGGTGTCTTTGTAATCTTTTCACCATCTTTAATATACAAGTAGACTCCATTGTTATTATGGATATCATTACCTGCAACTTGGTAAGTAGCGGTTACTGCAGCCTTCAATTCATAAGCACCTGCAGGACAATCCTTTACTATCTGACTAAATGACTTAGCAGTCTGGTGGTTAGGTACACTCACCCATGTTTCAAAATATGGACGAGTAACATTACTACCAGGATTTTCATTATTTGTTGGATGACCGAACTTTTCAGCACCAGTCCAACCATCGGTAGTAGACATGTCTGGATTAGCTATTGTAATAGGACTTGGCTTTTCCAAAGTAGCATTAGAAACCAACAAATTATTCATGGCTACTTGCAATGCTGTTTTTGTTGACTCAAGATCAGAAATTGAAGCTGTATAAAGTTTACTTTTTGCCTCATTAATCTTTGCCTGTAAAGCTTCTGTACCTTTATATTCACCTCCATCAATCATTGCCTGCGCTTCATCAATCTTGTTCGATAAGAGTTTCTGAGCTACATAAATCTCTGAGCCTTCAAGATATGACAATGTGAAATTATCAATATTAGTCCATTTCGACGAGGCAAAAGCTGCAGACCAAGCACCAATCTTCAGAGTTCCATCAGTTACCAATACCGAAGTCTGAGCGTAATTCCAACCTGCAACACCTTTACCTGCCTCAACTACAGAACCATCGCTTTTAATAGTTCCTTTGGCAGTTCCATTTGCAGGAGCTTTTTCTGAAACAGTTCCATTTGCTACCAATAAAGATATTACATCTTCTGCACTTTGCACAGCAGCTTTCAAGTTGTAGATGCCATTAGGCATATTGCTTAGTGTCTGATAAAGAGAACCTTCCCAACTTTTAGCATTCCAATTTCCTGGGTTAAAATAGCCAGATTTCCCATCAAATCCATTTCTTGAATCTACATTTCCAGTATAATTCCAACCATCCTTGGCATCAGCATTTGGATTAGTTATTTTGTCTGTAACATCCTTTGAGGTAAGAGCTGTTTCAGACAATTTATACAACTTCAAGTTATCCACAAACAAGAATGGAGAACTACCACCTCCTGCATTTGCACTCTTCAGATAACCCATAGAGAAATCTACGCTTGTTTTGGTAGCTACATTAAAGATAATTTCAAGCTTGGTCCATTTGTTTAGTTCAGAAGGCCACTTATAAATGCTCAAGTCTCCATATTTAACACCACAAAGACTTTTTCCATTATCAAGATTTGTAGTTGCATAAGCGTCAAAGACCAATTTGTATACACCTGTTGGCAATGTCGAAGTCTGCTTCACGCCAAGTGTTACATTAGGGCACCAATTAGCCTCAACAAAAAGGAGAGATTTATTACCTTCTGTAACAGAAGATTCATTTTTAGGAGATACAACTTTCTGTCCTCCATTTGTTTTACTACTTTTTACATACAAAGTTGTATTGTATGGCATCGTAAATGTTCTTGCGTAGTTTTCTTTTGAGTCTGTAATAGTAGTCCAATCGCTAATATTATAAACATTAGGACTTCCACAAGCGGCTAAGGCAGAACCACTTGTTGCAGTAGCATTAGCTTTTTGGTCAGTACCAAGATTCGTGCCATCAAAAATAGGAGATGACTCAAAACCGGCATTCTTCAAATAAGTATCCGTCACATCTGTTTGTGCAACTGCATTACCCCCCCTATAGCCAATAGCAGGGAAGCCATCATTAATTTGTAATGTTTCATAATTAATAATTTAGGTATAAATTAAGTATTGTTAGTTATATTAATTTTCTTATTAAGTTATTAGGTAGAATGTCTATGTGTATATTTACACTATAAAGGCATAATGAATAGTTATTTGGTGGCAAAGTTATATAAAAGTTTATTTAAGTCCAAACTTTTATTGGATTTTTTTAATTTTATTTGTGTATTTAGTACATTTATCGTAACCATTTGGGTATTAGGAAAAGATGGCGAAAAAAGTAATACGTGATACTTGCCCAAGTATTACGTAATACTTTGCAAAGTATCACGTATTACTTTGCAAAGTATCATAGGATACTGTCTTTTCCTGATTTCACTAGACACTTTTTTGATTAATAAACTATTTCTATAGACAGTATCACAAGAACCATACTGGAATTGTAGACATTGGGAACTATTCCATGTTGTCCTAATTGATATTTATAAATATGCCTTTACAAACCATAAATAGTAGATATCATCCATATTTTTGTTAATCATAACTAATAAAAAGTACTTTTTGTGCAGATTTATAAGTTATGATTAACAAAATCACTATATTTGCAGAAAGTTTTAAGTATAACTTATAAAAAACTGCATTATGATACAACTTATCAACCGTCCTAACTACATAGAACGTATATCTCCATTTATAAACAAAAACATCATAAAGGTGCTCACGGGTCAACGCCGAGTGGGCAAAAGCTGTATACTCAGACAAATTCAAGCACATATTGAAGCTACGGAGCCTAATAGTAATATCATTAGCATCAACAAAGAGTTAGAAGAATTTGCCTTGATTCGTAATCATGAAGACCTATCACAATATATATCTTCACGATTAAAAGATGGAGTTGCCAACTATCTATTTATAGATGAGGTGCAAGACATTACTGGTTTTGAGAACACTTTGCGTAGTTTGCAAGCTCAAGATGCCTGCGATATATTTATCACGGGCAGCAATGCCACAATGCTATCGAGCGAATTGTCTACATATCTATCTGGTAGATATATAGAATTTCATATCCACAGCCTTACATACAACGAATTCTTGTTTTTTCATAAGCAAGAAGCCTCAACACAGAGCTTACGAAATTATCTAACCTTTGGTGGACTACCATATTTGTGTAATTTGCCATTAGAACAAGAGATAATTTTTGAATATCTACGCAATGTATATTCCACCATCATACTCAAAGATGTAGTAAAGCGCGAAGGCATCAGAAATGTTGATTTTCTTGAAACTTTAGCTATCTATACTGCAGATAATGTAGGTAATCTATTCTCTTCAAACAACATTAGCCGCTATCTGAAATCACAACATGTCAACATTTCTCCTATCCAGGTAATCAATTATCTAAAAGCCCTACAGAATGCTTACCTTATCAACAAAGTGAGAAGAATAGATGTTAATGGACTTAAAACTTTCGAGATTGGCGACAAATACTATTTCGAAGATTTAGGACTACGAAATTGCCACTTCGGCTTCACAATGCAAAAAGATATTCATAAACTGATGGAGAATGCCATTTTCTTACATCTATCACAAAAACACTACGAAGTATTCACAGGCCAACAAACAGGAGGAAAGGAAATTGACTTCGTTGCTCGTAAGGGCGACGATGTGGTATACATACAATCTTCGTATCTTATGGCTGATGAAAAAACAAGAGAACGAGAATTTGGTAACCTACAAGCTATACGCAATAACTATCCAAAATATGTGGTTAGTCTTGACGAATGGACAAGCGGAAGTTCGGTAGATGGCATTAAACATGTGCATCTGGGTGAATTCTTGCAAAACGTATAAACCAACGAAAGCCCTCGCTTTGAATCTTCTTAAAGAGGATGCAAAGCGAGGGCTTAAAGTGTTTATACGTTCAATCTATTGTTTGCCTGTTCGGCAAAGAATTATATCAAATCTGCAGGCAGAGTTGGCATTGCACCATGCTGGGTGCAGACATAAGCGCTGACTTCTACTGCACGCTTATGAGCCTCGGCAATAGTCATACCCTTAAGGATGCAAGCGCAGAAGGTGCCTGTGAACGAGTCGCCAGCACCAACGGTATCGGCAACCTCTACCTTTGGAGTTTCTTGGAACGACTTGCTGCCTGGAGCAAACACATAACTGCCATTTACTCCGCAAGTCAATACGAGCATGTCGAGATTGTATTTACCCAAGATAAGCCAACACTTGTTTTCGATATCCAAACCAGGATAGCCAAAGAGACGACCTATGGTAATAAGTTCTTCGTCGTTAATCTTCAGCACATTACAACGCTTCAAGCTTTCGCAGATAATCTCCTTGGTATAGAAATTCTGACGAAGGTTGATGTCGAAGATTTTTAAGCAGTCGGCAGGAGTATGGTCAAGGAACTGATAGATGGTGTTGCGGCTAACCTCATTGCGCTGAGCCAACGAGCCCCAACATACAGCACCTGTATAGGCAGCAATCTCCTTAACATCGGTAGTAAAAGGGATGTTGTCCCATGCCACATCGGTCTTAATATCGTATGTAGGCACACCCTCGTTGTCAAGCTCTACTTGAACTGTACCAGTAGGATAGTCAACCTTTGGCATAACGTGTTTCAATCCCTTCTCGTCGAGCTGGCGAAGAGCCTCTTCACCAAAAGCATCGTTGCCAACAGCACTAACAGCTACCGATAGCAATCCGTGCTGACCTGCATGGTAGGCAAAGTTGGCAGGAGCGCCACCAAGTTGAGAACCAGTAGGAAATACATCAAACAGTATCTCGCCCAAACCTACGCAACATTTCTTTTTCAAGTCTGTATTCATAGTTGTCTTTAATTATTAGTTATCGAATTGTTGATGGTTATAAATTACATTTTAATCTTTCCAATGTATGTAAACAAGTATACCACACCTACTGCCATTACCAATACAGCACCGATCTGACCGATAGCATCGCTGGCAAAGCCCATAAGCAAAGGGAATACTGTTCCACCAAAAAGTCCCATTATCATGAGTCCGCTAACCTCGTTCTTCTTTTCAGGTAATGCGAGCAAAGCCTGCGAGAAGATAATTGAGAATACATTTGAATTGCCGTATCCCACCAAGGCAATGGCTACATATAGCATCAACTTACTCTCGCCGAAGAACATGCCAACCATACTCAATGCCATCATCACAATGCTGATAGCGAAGAATGTGCGCGACTTCATAACGCGAAGGAAGAATGAACCTGTGAAACAGCCTATGGTACGGAATATGAAGTAGAGCGAGGTTGCAAAGGCTGCCTCATTCAAACTCCATCCCAAACGCTCTATCAAGAGCTTTGGCGCTGTGGTGTTGGTACCTACGTCTATACCTACGTGGCACATGATGCCGATGAACGACAAGAGTACGATAGGCTTACCCAAAAGCTTTAGGCAGTCAACGAAGCCCGAAGCCTCGCCTTCAATCTTCTCTTCCTCGATAGGTGTGCTTGCCAAGAGCAATGTGGCTACCACACCTATTATCATATATATAGGGAACAGCACTCGCCAACCAAGTCCGAAAGTTGGTATGCTTGCTATGGCACCCCACATGGCGATGTATGGAGCCATAAACGAAGCTATGGCTTTAACAAACTGTCCGAAGGTGAGAGTGGAAGCAAGGTGTTTACCCGTTGTTACCACCGAAGCCAAAGGATTCAGCGAAGTCTGCATCAAGGCATTGCCGATGCCAAGAAGCGAGAATGATGCGAGCATCACTCCGAAACTCTCGTCAAAGATAGGCAAAAGTAGTGAAACTACGGTAACAGCCAATGATAAAAGTACTGTTTTCTTTCTACCTATCTTATTCATCAATATACCCGTAGGCACAGAGAATATCAAGAACCAGAAGAACACCAACGAAGGAAACAAGTTGGCTGTTGCATCATTTAGGTCAAGATCTTCTTTCACGTAGTTAGAGGCGATGCCTACCAAATCTACGAATCCCATGGCGAAGAAACAGAGCATCACCGGGATGAGAGATAATTTAGATGACTTATTCATAACTATTACAAACCAAGCTTATAAACCTTCATATTCTTAAACTCAGCCTTACCATCCTTGCTATATAGCTTCACATTCTCGTATGGAGCTACAGGGAATACGAGGTTGGTCATGGCGATGCGACCGCCATCTACGAAGAGCTCTACAGATGACTTATCTACGAAGATATCAACATGATAGGTCTTCTTGCCATCCTCACAAAGACTCAATGGAGCCCAGGTAGCCAGAGCGAAATCGTTCTTGTAGTTGATGGAGTTGGTGATGCGGGCAGGCTCCTTGCCTTCTGCTGCACGCTGCTTGTCCCAAGCCAACTCGATATCGTGAGGAACAGCCTGCTTGCCGAAATCGGTCAAACCGCTCTCTGTTCTATCCATTACCACCTTGCCCTGCTTCATATCGAAGTAAATCATGGTGCGCTCACGCTTGTTGTTTGAAATCTCGATACCAGCAATGCCGTTGGCATCTGGAGTAACATCAGCCTCAATCTCGAAGGCACCCTCCATATTGGCTGCAACACCCTTCAAATCCTTGGCATCTGCTACAGATGCATCAGCCAGATTCTTGGTATCCTTTCTCAAGGCATATACCTCAGGAGCTACATCCTCTGAAATATAATACTTGCCATTCTTCTCGTAGAGCTTCAACTCTCTTGGCAAACCGTTGGCACCACGATTCTGCTTGAACGGAGTGAGGTTGGCATACTGCCAGTTGCTCATCCAGGTGATTTCCAATACTCGGTCGCCTGTGTTAGAGAAGGTTACGGTGGCGTAATGATCCTTACCCCAATCGAGCCACTTCACGTCGTGGGCATCAGGACAGGTGAAGTTCTTGCCATCGAAATCGCCTACGAAATACTCGGTAGCGCTGCCACCAAACCAGCAGCCTGGGTTGATATTCATTGTCATCACCCACTTCATCTTCTTCTTATCACCATTTACAGGCAACTGGAAGAAGTCTGGGCACTCATACTGGCATGGCTGCTGACCCAAGCCCTTGCCGAAAGCACTTACATAAGTCCACTTCTTCAAGTTCTTTGACTTATAGAAACGGGTCTCCTTATCGGCAGAAACAATCATGTACCAGCACTTTCCCTTCTCATACCAGAATACCTTAGGGTCGCGGAAGTCCTTCAAGCCATCGAATGGAGTCAACACTGGGTTGCCCTCGTACTTGGTAAAGGTACGACCATTGTCATTGCTATAAGCGATGCACTGCACCTCATCATGGTTTACACTACTGTTGTTGGTATAGATGGCGATGATGGCATTCTTGCCGAAACCTGCCGTATTCTTCTTATCCACAACCGAACTACCAGAGAAGATATGACCTACAGGGTCGCGGGCGATGGCTGGATCGAGGTGTTCCCAATGAACGAGGTCCTTGCTTACGGCATGTCCCCAGTGCATATTGCCCCACTTGCTTCCGTATGGGTTATACTGGAAATAGAGATGATACTCACCATCCTTATACACCATTCCGTTAGGGTCGTTCATCCAACCATAGAGCGGAGTGAAGTGATAAGATGGGCGATAGTAATCGGTGTTGGTAGTATCGAATGTATCGCTGAGTTTCATCAGATTAAGAGCCAACGCATCCTTCTTCAAACCGAGAATCTTGACGGTAGCGGTCTTACCCTTGCCCAAAGCAAATGGCACATAGTAATCAGAACCATTCTGAGCCAGGCGAACGTCCATCCAGGTATCTT
>ERZ1026852.106-NODE-106-length-58343-cov-34.507429_pt1 | contig 58343 bp, 37 predicted proteins | sample MGYA00380156_ERZ1026852 | MGnify/ENA primary metagenome ERZ1026852 (study PRJEB33269, sample SAMEA4719792) | human gut metagenome | biome: human-associated habitat; feature: organic feature; material: feces | place: Cameroon | collected 2013-10 ...
ACAAATCAAAATTTGATACTATGACCTTCGCCCCAATATATGCTATAATAAACCTATATTTACACACTCATTTTTATCAGGGAAGGAGATGAGCAAGCATGACTGAATCACTTAAACTACCGGTGGGAATAGAGAGCTTTGAGGAGATTCGTTCAGATGGATATTATTATGTCGATAAGACAAAGCTTATTGAACAGTTGGTTGACAGCCGGGGAAAAGTCAACCTTTTTACCAGACCGCGTCGTTTTGGCAAGACTCTCAACATGAGTATGCTCAAATCTTTCTTTGAAATTGGAGCAGCTTCTGAATTATTTGATGGTCTTTATATATCGCACAACAAAAAAATGTGTGATGATAATATGGGCAAGTATCCTGTGATATTTCTGTCTTTAAAGAATGTGGAAGGACTAGATTTTCAAGCTGCAAAGTATCAGATGATAGAGATAATTGCAAAGGAAGCTAAGAGATTTGTATATTTGAAGAATAGTGACAGGCTGGACATTGACGATAAGTCGACGTATGCTTCTTTAATTCGATTAGAGGATGGCAGATATGAAATGAGAGATGAGGCACTGTATGCTTCGCTTCAAACTTTATCTGAGCTGTTATATAAGCATCATGGCAGAAAAACGGTTATTTTAATAGATGAATATGATGTTCCACTGGATAAGGCATTTCAAAATGGCTATTATAAAGAGATGGTTTCTTTGATACGTGCCATATTCGGAAAAGCATTAAAGACAAATGAGGCATTGGATTTTGCTGTCTTAACAGGTTGTCTTCGTGTTTCAAAAGAAAGTATTTTTACAGGATTGAATAATTTCAAGATTTTATCTATTACTGATACAAGATTTGATGAACACTTTGGATTTACGGATGATGAAGTAGAGCGTTTGCTGGCATTTTATCATGTGGAAAACAGGTTTGCGGAGACAAAGGAATGGTATGATGGTTATCATTTCGGAAATGTCGATGTATACTGTCCGTGGGATGTAATCAATCATGTTGACCGAATAAAAGATGATCCAATGGCAGGACCGGAAGCGTATTGGATTAATACAAGCGGAAATGAGCTTGTTAAGAGGTTTATAGATAAGGCTGGTAAGACAACCAGAAATGAAATTGAGCGTTTGATCGCGGGAGAAGCCATAGACAAGCAAATCCGTCTGGATATGACCTATGACGAAATAGACAATAATATTGATAATCTATGGAGTGTTCTGTTTACAACAGGTTATCTGACATATACAAAGATCAGTGAGGACAAAAAATATAGCCTTGTAATTCCGAACAAGGAGATTAAAGAAGTATTTAAGCTGCAGATACAGGAGTGGTTCAGGAATAAAATATTTTCCAATACCGAGCAGTTGCAGGACTTTTGGAAGGCTTTCAAAGATGGAAATACACAGATAATGGAAATGTATTTAAACAAGGTGCTGAGCAATTCGGTGAGCGTTTTTGACACAAAAGCGAGAAATGAGGAAAAGGAAAGCTCCTATCATAATCTGCTTATTGGCATTTTGAGTGGCAATGAGGACTGGCTGGTAAAGTCAAATGTTGAGGCAGGAGAGGGCTTTGCAGATATTATTGTGGAGACAGATGATCCGGATGAAGGAATTATTGCAGAGCTTAAATACACAAAAGATTTTAAAGCTATGGAAAAATCCTGTGAAAAAGCTCTGAAACAGATAAAGGATAGAAGATATCAGGAATATCTGTTAAATAATGACAGACAGAATATCATGTATTATGGAATTGCATTTTGCAGGAAGAGATGCAAAGTGCTTGTAGAAAGATAAAAGGGGTGATTACATGGAAACTAATTTTGATTACCTTTTAAAGAAAGAAGAATACGCAGATTTTGCAAAGCAGGCAGTTGAAGCAGAAAAAAGTTTATCCATTTCACCGGCCACTTGTGCCATTTTGTCGAGGCGTGCACTTGAGCTTGCAGTGAGGTTTGTTTTCTCATATGACGCGGAGCTTTCGCTTCCGTACAGAGATAATGTATCGAGTCTTATTCATGAGCCAACGTTTAGAAGGATAATTGAGCCAAGGCTGTTTCCAATGCTCAAATATACCATTCATCTGGGAAATGTTGCAGTTCATACCAACAACAATATAGGCAGGGATGAAGCAATAATAGCGCTTCGTGATTTGTTTGAGTTTTGCGATTGGATTGATTATTCATATTCGAGGGAATACGATGAGAAGACATATGATGAGTCGATTCTTGCAAGCGGTAATGAAAAGCGTATAAAGGCTGATGAGCTCATGAAGCTGTATGAGGGCTTAAGCAGTAAGGATAAAAAGCTCGAGAGCGTATTGAAGGAGAATGAAGAGCTCCGCGAGCAGATGACAAAGAAGCGTAGTCAGAATGTAAAGACAAGGGAGTTCCATGTAGATACGATAAGTGAGGCAGAAACCCGCAAGAGATATATAGATGTTGCCTTAAAGGAGGCAGGATGGGTTATTGGCAGAAATGTCACGGAGGAGGAGCCGGTTACAGGAATGCCAAACAGCACAGGAACAGGGTATGTGGATTATGTTCTTTGGGGAAAGGATAATCTTCCACTTGCTGTAGTGGAGGCTAAAAAGGCTTCTGTGGATGCTATGGTAGGAAGCCAGCAGGCGAAGCTGTATGCTGACTGTTTGCAGAATAAATACAATAGACGCCCTCTTATTTTCATAACAAATGGATTTGAATTTTTCTATACGAATGATTATATGGGATATCCAAGGCGTGAGGTTTCAGGCTTTTTCACACAGGAAGAGCTGCAGCTTGAGATGGATGGACGCACTTCAAGGATTCCGCTTGAAAATATACGGATAAGCGATGATATTACCAACAGACCGTATCAGAAAGAGGCTGTAACCGCAGTCTGCGATGCTATCACAAATAAGCACCGTAAGATGCTTATAGTGCAGGCCACAGGTTCAGGAAAGACAAGAGTGAGCATTAGTATTGTTGATGTATTAAGGCGCCACAATTACGTGAAAAATATTCTGTTCCTCGCAGACAGAAAAGCTCTTGTGAAGCAGGCCAAAAACAATTATACGAATCTGCTTCCTGATTTATCATGCTGTAATCTGCTTGACAATAAAGATGACCCTGAGTCGTGCAGGATGATTTTTTCTACATATCCGACGATGATGAATGCCATAGATGAGAGGAAAAACAAATATGGTGAGAAGCTCTTTAGTCCGGGGCATTTTCAGCTCATAATCTGCGATGAAGTACACCGCAGCATTTACAAAAAATATCAGGAAATATTTGAGTATTTTGATGCGATGTTACTTGGTATGACTGCCACTCCAAAGAATGAAATCGACAAAAACACATATGGAGTCTTTGACCTTGAAAGAGGAGTTCCGACATTTGCGTATGAGCTTGAAAAAGCGGTGGAAGAGGGCTATCTGGTCAATTATTCTACACTGGAATATAAGTCAAAAATAATGGAAAGCGGTATTCACTATGATGAGCTGTCAGATGAGGAAAAAGAAGAGTATGAGGATACATTTTCTGATGATGACACTGTAGGTGATGATATATCAGGAGAGGCCGTAAATACATGGCTTTTTAACGCGGATACAATTGATAAGGTTTTAAGAGAGCTTATGGAAAAGGGCTTAAAAATTGAGGGTGGAGACAAGCTTGGCAAGACAATAATTTTTGCCAAAAACTCTTTGCATGCGCAGGCAATAGTCGAGCGTTTCAATAAGCTTTTTCCGGAATATGGAGGAGACTTCATAAAGCGGATAGATTATAGTATAAAGTACAGTGATTCATTGATAGATGAGTTTAGCACAAGTGATAAAATGCCACAGATAGCAGTATCTGTTGATATGCTCGACACAGGAATAGATATTCCGGAGATTTTGAATCTTGTATTTTTTAAGAAGGTAAAAAGCTATGCCAAGTTCTGGCAGATGATTGGAAGGGGAACCAGGCTTTGCTCTAATCTGCTTGGAGAGGGTATGGACAAAGAAAGATTTCTTATATTTGATTTCTGTAACAATTTTGAATATTTCCGCGTGAACAAAAATGGAGCGGAGAATGGCATAACAGAATCACTCAATGAGAAAATATATAACACAAAAGCCCAGATTGTCAGAGAGCTTCAGGCACCGGTATACAGTAGTGATGAGGTATACGCAGATTACAGAAAAAGCCTTGTGGATGATTTAAAGGAAGATGTAATTAGCTTAAATGACGATAGCTTTATGGTGAAAAGACATCTGCGTTATGTAGAGTTTTTCAGGGCTTCATCATCGTGGGATAATCTGGAGACAATAGAGATTTCGGATATCAGGGAGCATATTGCACCTCTTATCAGGCCTAAAAAGGAAGATGAGCTGGCGCGAAGATTTGACTATCTGGTATACAGTATAGATCTTGGACTGTTGCAAAGCAAAAGCATACAAAGTCCGGTGAATATAGTGGTTCAGACCGCAGAAAAGCTGTCTGCCAAATACTCAATCCCACAGGTGGAAAAGAAAAAGGAGATTATCGAAAAGGTCCAGACAAATGAATTTTGGGATAAAGTCACTATAATAGAGCTTGATACAGTAAGAGAAGCTTTAAGAGGTCTGTTGCAGTACCTTGACAGACAGGTACGGCCAATATACTATACAAATTTCACGGACTCTATAACAGATGGTACACCGGGTGAACCTTTATATGGCGGAAATGACTTGAAAAATTATCGTAAAAAAGTCGAATTTTACCTGAAAGAGCATAGTGACAAATTGTCAGTGTATAAGCTGAAAAACAACAAAAAGCTGACAGAAACGGATCTAAGGGAATTGGAACGAATTCTGTGGACTGAGCTTGGTTCAAAGGAAGATTATATAAAGGAATACGGAGAGACACCGATAGGCAGATTAGTACGAAAAATAGTCGGTGTAGATAGAGCGGCAGTAAACGAAGCCTTCAGTTGTTTTATGTCAGAAGAGCGCTTGAACATAAATCAGATGAGATTCGTAAATCTGATAGTGGACTATATAGTAGCAAATGGAAATATCGAAGATAATAAAGTATTGATGGGTGAACCATTTAAATCAGTTGGAAGTATCACAACTCTTTTCAAAGATGATATGAGTACCGCAAAACAGATAATGGAGATAGTGAATCAGATAAAGCGTAACTCCGAAGAAATTGCCTGATGTATAGCGAAGCTGTTTAGATACTGTAGATTTATGCACATGAAACACAGAAAATGGAAGAGGATGTGAAAAAACTCAATCGAGTTTTTTCACATCCCCTTTTTTTGAGCTTATATATTAGCATCTCCTGCAGACAGGTTGTGGAAGCATAATAAATTTGCAAAAATTATATTTAATTCTATAAAGCACTTGACATAGTTACTAAGAGTTACTATAATAAGCACATAAAGTAAATATAAGAAACGCAGAAAGTAATTATAGGAGTTAAACACATGAATAAAGTAGATGTAAATGGATTAACAGAACGGGAGTTTTTAGCAGAATATAAGCCGGGCGATTATGACAGACCATCGGTTACAGTTGACATGATGGTGCTTCGTATGAAGGAAGACTTAAGCTGTATGCAGGTGCTTCTGATAAAGAGAAAGGCTCATCCGGAGATAGACAAATGGGCGCTTCCAGGCGGATTTATTAACATAAAGGAATCAGCATATGAAGCAGCGTGCAGGGAGCTTAAAGAGGAAACAGGTCTTACAGACATTTATCTTGAGCAGCTCTATACCATGAGCCAGCCGGACAGGGACCCTCGTATGAGAATTATTGATATTGCATACATTGCACTGCTTCCATATGGATATGAGCAGTCTGCCGTTGCGGGTGATGACGCAAAGGATGCCAGATGGTTCGATGTGAAATTTGCAGATGAAAAACTTGAGTTTGCAAACGACTTGATTAAAATTGAATACTCCCTCAGGTCTGAGAAATTTAAAAATGGTGTAATCACAGTGGAAAACTTTGTTCCGGTCAGCGTATCAGACGAAAAGCTTGCTTTTGACCATGACCAGATTATACTGGAAGGACTTATGAGGATAAGGAATAAGGCTGAGTATACAGGCATTATGTTTAACCTTGTGCCGCGTGAGTTTACCATTCCGGACCTGCTTAAGGTGTTTGAGGTTCTTTCAGGAAAGGAAGTTCATCCAAAGGTGTTCCGTGAGAAGATTGCAGGACAGCTTGTTTCACTTGACAGGTCGCAGAGACCTATTGTCGGAAGAAAACCGGCTGCTGTGTACAGATATGTTGACCTTAACATGGATGAACGTAAACTGGTTAAAGTGCATAAGAAATATAAAAACGGTGTGATACTCACAAGGGCACAGCCATTCCATAACGGACACCTGAACATGATAAAACAGGCCGCATCGGAGTGCGAAAATCTGCTTGTTGTGATAGGCAGTGCAAACAAAAGCTATACAAAGAGAAATCCGTTTCCAATCGAATACAGAAAAAGACTTGTTGAAAACGTACTGCAGGAAGAGGATTTAAGCGGTGCAGATGTAAAGGTTATGACATTATCAGACTGGAGCATGGAGGATGCAGCTCAATATGTAAAGGAATGGGGTTCTTTCTTCTATTACAACATAGCTAATGAAATTGGAGAGAAAAGCTTTACATTCTATTACAACGACGACCCGAAGATTGCGGAAAACTGGTTTACAGATGATATTTTAAAGAATGTGACCATCAGAAACCTTGGCAGAAGCGATATTGAGATTTCAAGTACAATGATCAGAGATTTGCTGTATAAGAAAGATTATGACAAAGTCAGGGATCTGGTTCCGCGATGGATGTGGAAGGATTTAAAGCAGCTTGGAAAAATCCTTATGGATGCAACAAATGATGATTATATGATGTAGGAGGAAATGATTATGGCAAAGAAAATTTTAGTAGTAGTGGATGCACAGAATGACTTTATTACAGGAGTTCTTGGAAACAAGGAGTGTAACGTGGCAACAAATGTTATTGCAGATGAAATCAGGTCAGGAAAATATGATGACGTGATATTCACAAGGGATACGCATGATGAAAACTATCTGAATACTCAGGAGGGAAGAAAGCTTCCGGTAGCTCACTGTATTAAAGGGACAAACGGATGGGAAGTAGACGCTCGTCTTAAAGCAGCAATGAAGGAGCGTGGAGTTGACTGTGATGATATGACTTATATTGACAAGCCGACGTTTGGCAGCAAAGAGCTTGGCGAACTGCTTGCGGGATATGACAACAGCGATACAGAGATTTATTTCTGCGGATTCTGCACGGGAATATGCGTAATCAGCAACGTAGCGATTGCAAAGACGTTCTGTAAAGATGCAGAGGTGTCAGTGATAGAAAATGCCTGTGCCTGCGTAACGCCTGAAAGTCATAAGACAGCAATAGAAGCAATGAAAATGATTCAGGTCAATATTATATAGAAAGCCATTTATTAAAAATGTTTCTGACATACTAATAGTGTAAGAAATGGGAGGAGAATATTATGAAATTAAACCAGATAATCACAAGTCTTTTAGAGACTGATATGTATAAATTCAGCATGGGTCAGACAATATTCCATCAGTTTACGGATTACAAGACCACATGGACATTCAAGTGCAGAAATGAAGATGTGCATTTTACACAGAAAATGGTGCAGGAGATAACAGAACAGATTAAGGCTTTCTGTAAGCTTCGGTTTACAGAGGATGAGCTTGCATATCTTGACAATATCAAATGGATCAAAGGCTCTTATGTTGATTTTCTTCGTCTCTGGCAGCCGCGTTTTGAGGATTTTGAGATAGGAACAGATGCACCTTGTGGCTTGTCTATCGAGGCAAAAGGAACATGGCTTAACACTTCAATGTATGAGATTCCGACACTTGCCATTGTAAATGAAGTGTATTTCAGAATGGCATATGACTATGATAAGCTGCTTGACAGCTTTAAGAAGCGTTTGGATGCAAAGTATGAGAATTTAAAGAACGGACACTGGTACGCGGGTACATTCTCAGAGTTTGGTCTCAGAAGAAGACTTTCTGCTGAAGCGCAGGAGCTTGCAGTGCAGAAGTTCGCACATTTAAACGACACCCTGCACAGTTCATCAAAGTTTGTCGGCACATCAAATGTGTATCTTGCAAAGAAGTACGGACTTACACCTGTAGGCACCATGGCTCATGAGTGGATTATGTGCACAGGACAGGGCAATCACAGGCACAATCCGGCATATTCAAACTGGTATGCTCTCGATGCATGGATCAAGGAGTATGGAGTATTAAACGGTATTGCGCTTACTGACACAATCACAACAGACTGTTTCCTGCGTGATTTCCAGCTGACCTATGCGACACTTTTCTCAGGAGTGCGTCATGACAGCGGAGACCCGTATGAGTGGGGTGAAAAGATGATTGCTCATTACAAGAGCCTTGGAATTGACCCAAAAACAAAGACACTTTTATTCAGCGACAGTCTTGATTTTGAGCGTGCTGACAAGCTCTACAGACATTTCTGCAAGGAAACAAATGTAGCTTTCGGTATTGGCACATACTTAAGCAATGATACAGATGTTCCTGCACTCAATATTGTCATGAAAACCACAATATGCAATGGTATGGATGTAGCGAAGATTTCTGATACACCCGGCAAGGGGATGTGCAAAAATCCGGATTATGTGGATTACTTAAACCGCTGCATTGATTATAGGATGAAAAATGACCGCTAGGAGGAAATGTCATGAATACAGGATTTTACCGTGTTGCCGCATCGTCCCCTGAGATTTATCTCGGGGACTGCGTGAACAATGCTGACAATATCATACACATTGCAGAGTCACTTGCAAAAAAGGATGTGCAGCTTGTGGTTTTTCCGGAGCTGTGTATTACGGGATATAGCTGTGCAGACATGTTTTTGAGAAAAGAACTGCTCGCGCAGGCTCAGCAAGAACTGGACAGGATTAAAACAGCATTGCAGGATTTAAGCATCCTTGTATGCGTGGGACTGCCGATAGAAGATGAAGCTGGCAGACTTTTCAACTGTGCTGCATATGTACACAGCGGAGAAATTGTTGGAATTGTGCCAAAAACATATATTCCCAACTATGGTGAATTTTATGAGAAACGCTGGTTTACAAGCGCAGACAAGAGATTATCAGATGAGATTACTTTAAATTATGTCGCAAACAGGCCAACAGTACCTTTTTCTCCGAATATTATTATCAAGGATCTGAGAGGCGCAATTGTCGGTACTGAGATTTGTGAAGATTTATGGGTAAGTGCGCCTCCGAGCGGGGAGCTTTGCAAAGCCGGTGCAAATATCATTATAAATCCATCAGCAAGCAATGACGTAATCGGAAAAAGAGAATACAGGCGCAGTCTTGTGGCGATGCAGTCAGGAAGATGCCGTGCCGGATACGTGTATGCGTCAAGCGGTGCAGGAGAGAGCAGCACGGATCTGGTATTTTCCGGCCACTGCATCATAGCTGATAATGGCAGAATAGCTGGTGAGACGTCAGATTATTCAAAACGTATGAATAAAAAGGTATCAGAAGATGATGTGATGAGCTCTGGTTTTGTGATAAGTGAGATAGATATTGATCGCTGCATGAATGACCGCCACAGATACAACAGCGATTCATGGGCTGATGTGCCGGATGTGATAAAAGTAATTTTAAATGGTGAAAACCGGATGAAGGATTATCAAATATGGCCAAAGAAAGTTAATCCGTATCCGTTTGTACCAAGTGATAAAAACAACCGAAAAAACCGCTGCATGGAGATTTTGTCGCTTCAGGCAAAAGGTCTGGAACAGAGACTCATATCCACCGGAATAAAAAATGTTGTTCTTGGAATATCCGGCGGTCTGGACAGCACACTTGCACTTTTGGTATGCTGTGATGCATTTGAAGCACTTGGCATTCCGAAGAGAAATATCTATGGTATTACAATGCCAGGATTTGGAACTACATCTACTACAAAGACAATTGCTGACAGGCTTATGGAAGAATTTGGAGTGACAGCCGTGGAAGTTAATATTGAGGCTGCATGCAGACAGCACATGAAGGATATAGGACATCCGGATGATGTTTTTGACGTGACATATGAAAACATTCAGGCCAGAGAGCGTACGCAAGTATTATTCGATTATGCAAACATGGTAGACGGACTTGTAATCGGTACAGGTGATATGTCAGAGCTTGCACTTGGCTGGTGCACCTACAACGGTGACCATATGAGCAATTATGCCGTGAACTGCAGTGTACCAAAGACACTTGTTAAATACATTGTACAGGCTTATGCCAGCGAGTGCGCGTCAACGGATGAAATGAAAAATGTGCTTTGCGAAATAGCAGACCTGCCTATTTCTCCTGAACTACTGCCGCCGGATAAAGACGGTAACATAGCACAGAAAACAGAGGAGAGCATCGGCAAATATGACCTTCATGACTTCTTCCTTTATCATTTTCTGCGTAATGGAGAAAGCCGGGATCGGATATTAAAACTTGCAGAGATTGCTTTTGCAAATGTAAGTAAGGGTGAAATAGAAAAGACTCTGGAAACATTCTTTACGCGTTTCAGGCAGCAGCAGTTTAAGCGTTCATGCATACCTGACGGACCAAAGGTGGGAACTGTTTCATTATCTCCTAGAGGTGATCTGAGAATGCCAAGCGATATGGTGGAATTGTATTAGGCCGAAGTGCAAAAAGATGAAAGAAATATTAGCTAACCACAAATGAACATCTAGTCACAGCGTAAGAAAACCGGGAGACCGGGAACGCAGCCGGGGGGATGGCACACCCTCATGTAAGCGACTAGCGAAGCTGTTTAGATACTGTAGAATTATGCACATGAAACACAGAAATGCCCAGCCATGGATGGCTGGGCAAGGTGTTATGCGCCATGGACGGCGCATAAAAGCCGGTTTCGTCAAGCATAGAAACACTATAAGCATAATTCGTACAGAATCTTAACAGCAAAGCGTTAGCGCACATGAGGGTGTGCCCCCTGCTGCGTTCCCGGTCTCCCGGTTTTCGTAGTCATGCCATGACACTGAATTACGCAGTCTTTCCTGTATAAAGCTGATAATACTTTCCCTTCTTTGAAATCAGCTCATCATGACTTCCCCTTTCAATAATGCGTCCCTGCTCCAAAACCATAATGCAGTCGCTGTTTCTGACAGTAGAAAGCCTGTGTGCGATAACAAATGTAGTACGGCCATGCATGAGCTTATCCATGCCGTCCTGAACAATACGCTCGGTACGTGTATCAATTGAGCTTGTAGCCTCATCGAGGATGAGTACAGGCGGATCGGCGATAGCGGCACGCGCAATGGCTAGAAGCTGGCGCTGGCCCTGGCTTAGGTTTGCACCGTCACCTGTCAGTACAGTATTGTAGCCGTCAGGAAGCTGGCGGATAAACGTATCGGCGTTTGCCAGGCGGGCAGCTGCGTATACTTCATCATCTGTGGCATCAAGCTTGCCGTAGCGGATGTTTTCCATGACAGTAGCTGTGAAAAGGTGGGTATCCTGCAAAACAATGCCAAGAGAGTGGCGCAGATCAGCCTTTTTAATCTTGTTTATATTGATGCCGTCATATCTTATCTTGCCGTCTGCTATATCGTAGAAGCGGTTGATAAGGTTAGTGATGGTAGTCTTTCCAGCTCCGGTGGTGCCAACAAAGGCAATCTTCTGACCGGGTGTTGCAAAAAGATCCACATCGTGCAGTACAATTTTCTCAGGCACATATCCGAAATCCACATCGTCAAATACCACATCGCCCTCGAGTTTTTTGTAGTCCACAGAGCCGTCAGCCTGATGAGTATGCTTCCATGCCCATAAGCCGGTGTGCTCAGGTGTTTCAGTGAGTTTTCCGTTTTCTTCCCTAGCATTTACCAGTGTGACATAGCCCTCGTCAGTCTCAGGCGCTTCATCGAGCAGTGAGAAGATACGGTCGCATCCGGCAAGTGCCATGATGATACTGTTGAACTGCTGGCTGACCTGCGAGATAGGCATGTTAAAGCTCTTGTTAAAGGTCAGAAAGCTCGCAAGCTTACCAAGGGTCAGACTGCCAAAGCCTGAAAGAGCCATAACACCGCCGGCAAGAGCGCAGAGCACGTAGCTTAGATTTCCAATCTGTGCGTTTACAGGACCGAGCATGTTGGAGTACATGTTGGCATTGTAGGCGCTTTCAAAGAGTTCATCGTTTATTTTGTCGAAGGCTTCAATATTTTCCTGCTCGTGGGTAAATACCTTGACTACCTTCTGGCCGTTGAGCATTTCCTCGATGAAGCCGTTAACCTTGCCGAGGTCGCGCTGCTGTGCAAGGAAATAGCGGCTGGAGAAGCCTGCAAATTTCTTTGTCACGACTGTTGTTACGATTACCATCACGATAGTTAGTACGGTGAGCGGAATATTTAATATGACCATTGAAACAAAAACGCTCACAACAGTGATAGCACTGTTAAGTATCTGCGGAAGACTCTGGCTGATGAGCTGGCGGAGTGTATCGATATCGTTTGTATAAATTGACATGATATCGCCGTGCGCATGTGAGTCAAAGTATCGGATTGGCAGATCCTGCATATGGGAAAAGAGCTCAACACGCAGGTTCTTAATGGTGCCCTGTGATACGTAGATCATTATTTTGCTGTATGCAAACGTACTGATGACGCCGATGCCGTAGAATACGGCGACCCTTCCCATTGCTGCAAGGAGTGGTCCGTAGTCGGGACTTCCTGTCTTAAGCAGTGGTACTATATAGTCATCAATCAAATTTTTGGTAAACATGGTTCCCTGCACATTTGCAAGTACACTGACAAAGATACATATCACAACAATTATGCAGGCCGGTAAATATTTCTTGAAAATAAATCCCATGAGGCGCGCAAAAAGCTTACCGGGATTTTTAATTTTGGGTTTTGGACCTCGTGGTCCTCTTGGTCCTGGCATCAGGCAGCACCTCCTTCATCAAAGTCTCCTCCGCCGTTTGTCTGGGAATCGTAAACATCGCGGTAGATTTCATTATTTTTAAGCAGATTTTCGTGAGTGTCAAAGCCGTCCACTTTTCCGTCATTCATCACGATGATACGGTCAGCATCCATGACTGATGAGATACGCTGTGCGATGATGAGCTTAGTGGTTCCCGGTATTGTTTTTGCGAGGGCAGCACGGATTTTTGAATCTGTTGCTGTATCTACAGCCGAGGTACTGTCATCGAGTATGAGTATCCTTGGCTTTTTAAGCAGAGCCCTTGCGATACACAGACGCTGCTTCTGGCCACCGGATACGTTGGTTCCGCCCTGCTCTATGTAGGTGTTGTACTTGTCAGGGAAGGACTCGATAAAGTCATCGGCGCATGCCATTTTGCAGGCCTCAATACACTCATCTGTGGTAGCATTTTTGTCACCCCAGCGCAGATTTTCGAGTATGGTGCCCGAGAAAAGCACGTTTTGCTGGAGCACGACAGCTACCTTGTTTCTGAGAGTGTCCATGTCGTACTCACGCACATCGTGGCCTCCGACGATTACAGAGCCGGTGTCTGTGTCGTAGAGACGGCTTATCAGGTTTACAAGGGAAGATTTCGAGCTTCCGGTTCCTCCTATGATGCCGATGGTCTCACCGGATTTTATGTCTAGATTTATATCTGACAGAACCGGAGTTTCGGCGGTGTCTGAATATCTGAAGGTTACATGCTTAAAGCTTATGCTTCCGTCAGGCACATCGTAAAGCGGTTCCTTTGGATTGTGCAGTGTGCTCTGCTCATTTAATACCTCGCTGATTCGTCTTGCGGATGCGAGTGAGAGTGAAATCATTACAAACACCATGGAGAGCATCATAAGGTTCATCAGAATATTCATGCAATAGGTGAGAAGAGCCATCAGATCACCTGTAGTGAGAGTGCTGCTTACCACCATATGAGCTCCGAGCCAGCTTATTAACAGGATGCAGGCATACACTGTAAATTGCATGAGTGGAGAGTTGTATACCACAAGGCTTTCTGCCTTCACAAATACATCGTAGATATTCTGTGCTGCCTTTGAAAAACGTTTCTTCTCATAATCCTCACGGACGTATGCCTTTACAACGCGGATAGCGGATACGTTTTCCTGTACGCTTTCATTCAGGTCATCATAACGCTTGAAGGCTCTGTCGAAGTATTTCATGGCTGCCTTGCTGATGAAAAGCAGTAAAGCTCCAAGCACAATGACAGCGATTAAATATATTGTCGCAAGGCGAGGGCTGATGAAAAATGACATAGCCATCGCACATATTATGGATGCAGGGGCTCTCATAGCCATGCGAAGCAGCATCATGTATGCATTCTGGATGTTGGTCACATCGGTTGTCATACGTGTGACAAGACTCGCGGATGAGAATCTGTCGATATTTGCAAAGGAAAAGGTCTGGATGTTGCGAAACATTGCAGCACGCAGATTCTTTCCAAAGCCCATGGCGGCCTTTGCACCATATTTTGCACCGAGACATCCTGTCAAAAGACCAAACAGTGCTGCGACAATCATCCACACACCCATGATATAGATATGCCTTGTGTCGCCCATATTGACACCGTTGTCGATGATTGATGCCATGAGAAGAGGGATTATGGTATCCACAGCCACCTCAAGCAGCATGAAAACAGGTGTCGCAATCGAAGCCCATTTGTATTCCTTTATTTGGGCACCTAGTGTTTTTAACATATGTTTTGTCCTTTCTTCTTATATTTATATTTGATTAAAACAAACTTCCCACATTTATGGTAATGTGGTTAACTAAAAAAATACTTGCATTTAATTAGTTAGTGTGCTAACTATATTATAGATATACTTTTTTTATTGTCAAGAAAAATCTATGAAAGGATTTCAGATATGAAGGAGTTTACACCGGATAAATACTTAGGACACAAGATAAACCGCATCAGCAGGAGTATAGACAAATATTTTGACAGAAAAAGGTGCAGTAAAACAGAATGTATACCGCGAAGCCAGGGTATGATGATTGGATATATAATGGATAATCAGTGTCAAAATATATTTCAAAAGGATATCGAAGCAAAGTTTCATCTGTCAGGAGCCACAGTGACAAATATGCTTAAAAGTCTTGAAAAAAACGGCTATATCGTGCGCACACCTATGGAAAATGATGCAAGGCTTAAGAGGATTGAGCTGACGCAAAAAGCACTGGACCACGAAAACAGGGTGAGGGAAAATATAATGGTAATAGAGGAAGCCATGCACGAAGGCTTTTCTAAGGAGGAGTTTAACATGATGCTTGGCTTTTTGGACAGAGTGATTGACAATATGGAAAAGCTTAACAAGTAACAAAATAATTACAGAGTTGAAAAAGTAGCATAAATATTGTGGATTTTTTTGTGCAATAAGTCAAAATGCTACAAAATATTGTTGAGCGTATTGACATAGCAACAATATCTTGTATAATTTAGATTGTCATCAAAAGACAGATGCACAGATTTGTATTAAATAATATGGCATTTTATATGTAGCTATATCGTAATTGTTTGGTGAAAAGCCCGCTTTACATTGCAGGGCAGTGACATGAATTAATGATTACATCTCATTTATAGCTGCATATTTTGTGCCATTACACATGATAAAATGCATATATATAGTATGTGTATTGGATGACGATACTATATATAGTACACTACATTATATGAAATATAGTATACAGAGAGGAGAAATTTACATGAAAATCATCAAGCGAAGCGGCAGTGAGGACATATTTGATGCAGCCAAAATAGTAGCTGCCATTAGAAAGGCAAACGATTCAGTGCTAGACTATGAGAAGCTTACTGCTGATCAGATTGAGGAAATTGCAAGCAACGTGGAGACTGCATGTGAGAACATGAAGCGCTCTCCAAGCGTTGAGGAGATACAGGATATGGTGGAGAACCAGCTCATGAACAAGCGTGCCTTTACCGTAGCCAGAAACTACATTACTTACAGATATAAGAGAGCCATCGTCCGTAAGTCAAACTCTACGGACCAGCAGATTCTTAGCCTTCTTGAGTGCAATAACGAGGAGGTAAAGCAGGAAAACTCCAACAAGAATCCTACTGTAAACAGCGTGCAGCGTGACTACATGGCAGGTGAGGTGAGCAAGGATATCACACGCCGTTTCCTGCTTCCTGAGGATATAGTGGAGGCTCATGAGAAGGGGCTTATCCATTTCCACGATGCAGATTATTTTGCACAGCATATGCACAACTGCTGTCTTGTAAACCTTGAGGACATGCTTCAGAACGGCACAGTAATCAGTGAGACTATGATTGACACACCAAAGAGCTTTTCAACAGCCTGCAACATCGCTACACAGGCTATCGCACAGATTGCCAGCTCACAGTATGGTGGACAGAGTATCTCGCTTGCACATCTGGCACCATTTGTACAGGTCAGTCGTGAGAAGTTCAGAAAGCAGGTGCTAAAGGAATTCGAGAGCGTAGGACTTGATTTGGATGAAGAAAAAATCAACGAGGTAGCAGAGCTTCGTGTCAAGGAAGAAATCAACCGCGGTGTGCAGATGATTCAGTATCAGGTCATCACACTCATGACTACAAACGGACAGGCACCGTTTATCACAGTATTCATGTACCTGAATGAGGTATCCGATCCGCAGACAAAGGCAGATCTTGCCGCAATCATTGAGGAGATGCTGCACCAGAGAATAAAGGGCGTAAAGAACGAAAAGGGTGTATATATCACACCGGCATTCCCTAAGCTTATATATGTGCTTGAGGATGATAATATCACAGAGAATTCAAAGTACTGGAATCTCACAGTGCTTGCGGCACAGTGCTCTGCAAAGAGAATGGTGCCTGATTATATTTCAGAGAAGGTCATGAAGGAGCTTAAGGACGGAGATGTGTATACATGCATGGGCTGCCGTTCATTCCTCACAGTGGACAGATGCTCACAGACAGCGGGAAATGTGGCACATGCCAAGAACTTTGATCCAAACAAGCGTAAATACTATGGACGTTTCAACCAGGGTGTTGTCACCTTAAATCTCGTTGATGTGGCATGCTCATCAGAAAAGGATGAGGAAAAATTCTGGAAAATACTTGATGAGAGACTTGAGCTGTGTCACAGGGCACTTATGTGCAGACATAAGAGGCTTCTTGGTACCAAATCCGATGTAGCACCGATTCTCTGGCAGAACGGAGCACTTGCACGTCTGAAGAAGGGAGAGGTTATAGATCCATTATTATTTAACGGATACTCAACAATCTCACTCGGCTATGCAGGACTTTGTGAGTGTGTACGCTATATGAAGGGAGTATCACACACAGAGCCAAAGGAAGGCACACCGTTTGCACTTAAGGTAATGCAGCGCTTAAACGATGCATGTGAGCAGTGGAAAAAGGAGTCAAACATCGATTTCAGTATATATGGCACACCGCTTGAGTCTACCACCTATAAGTTTGCTAAGTGCTTACAGAAGCGCTTTGGTATCATCGAGGGTGTTACCGACAAGAACTACATCACAAACAGCTACCATGTGCATGTAACAGAGCAGATTAATGCATTTGACAAGCTAAAGTTTGAGTCCCAGTTCCAGAAGCTGTCTCCGGGTGGCGCTATCAGCTACGTGGAGGTACCAAACATGCAGGACAATATCCCGGCAGTGCTTTCAGTAATGCAGTACATTTACGACAATATCATGTACGCAGAGCTGAATACAAAGAGCGACTATTGCCAGGTATGCGGCTACGACGGAGAAATCAAAATCGTAGAGGAAGAGGGCTCAGGCAAGCTTATCTGGGAGTGCCCACACTGTGGCAATCGTGACCAGAACAAGATGAGTGTAGCCCGCCGTACATGCGGCTATATCGGCACACAGTTCTGGAATCAGGGAAGAACCCAGGAGATTAAAGAGCGAGTGCTTCATCTGTAGAAGTTAAAGGAATTGTATTTGAGACAGACCATTCTAAAAGCACAACATAAAGCATAAGAAAAATAAAACCGTCGTACCGGGGCCGTAAATGGCAGGGTACGACGGTTTTACTTATGTGCTTTACTAGATTAATTATTTTAATTATTCATCAAACTTTTCGGCCTTATCGAAAAGCTCATAAACCTCTTTTGATGGTTCCTTTGTGCAAAGAGTCACAACAACGGCTGCGATAAGTCCTAAAACAAATCCCGGTAGCAGCTCGTAGATTCCGGTTGATGTGAGGAACGCATACCACAATATATCAACTGCAGCACCTGTTATGATTCCTGCAACAGCACCCTTGAAGTTAAAGCGCTTCCAGAAGAGGCTGAGCATGATTGCAGGTCCAAAGGCAGCTCCAAAGATACCCCATGCATTGGAAACAAGTGCCATGATAGAGCCGGCATTAGGGTTTGATGCGATGATGAGTGCTGCAACAGCGATTCCAAGAACGACAATACGGCCGGTCCACATCATCTCTTTGTCACTTGCCTTGCCTTTTCTGATGACAGGCTTGTACACATCACTCGAGAAAGCAGATGAAGCAGCAAGCAGCTGGCTGTCTGCGGTACTCATGGAAGCGGCAAGCACTGCTGAGAGCAGTATACCTGAGATAACACCCGGGAAAATCTTTCTTACTATCTGGATGAAAACAAGAGAGTTTTCATTGATTGATTCGTCAAAGCCAAGGAAAAGTCTTCCGATTACTCCGATTAAGGTTGCAAAAAATACAATAAGCAGAGTCCATGTGATTCCGATTTTTGCTGATTTTTTCAAATCCTTCTGTGATTTGATGGACATGAATCTGATGATGATATGTGGCATACCAAAGTAACCAAGTCCCCATGCCAGTCCTGACACGATATCCTGCCAGCTTGAGAATGGATTTAAGTAACCGCCCGGGAGTGATGACATAGATGATGTATCAAGCATAAATGCTGCAAAAATCGGTGCTATAAACATAGAACCAAGCACGAGCATGCCCTGGAAAAAATCGGTCCAGCATACAGCCGAGAAGCCTCCGAGGAAAGTATAGCCTACGATTACAACTGCTGCAAGATACATGGCAATCTGTGGATCCATTCCTATTACAGTGTGGAAAAGAGTACCGCATGCCTTTACGCTTGATGCCGCATAAATAGTGTATGCAACCAAAAACACAATTGCACATATCACCTGCAGTGCAAGTGATTGGGACAGGAATCTGTTGGTCAGATACTGCGGAATGGTGATTGAGTCGTTTGCTACAATCGAGAATTTTCTCAGTCTCGGTGCTTCAAGCAGCCAGCTTATAGTGTAGCCGATTGCAAGTCCTACAGGAATCCATACCTGACCTAAGCCCAGTGCATAGATAGAAGTAGGAAGTCCCATGAGTACCCATGCACTCATGTCTGAGGCTCCGGCTGACAGCGCCGCAACCCATGGTCCCATCTCACGTCCGCCGAGGAAGTAGGTCTTTTCTCCACCGTTTCTGTTTTTCACGAAGAAGAAGATACCGATACCCAGCATGCACAGCAGATAGACGATAAATACAATAATTTCTGATGTTTTCATTTGTAGTACCTCTTTAATAGTTTATTTAGTAACCATGCTACCACGTTAGCGTGATAAAGGCAAGAAAAAATTAATGATAAAAAAACTCGATAGGTATTTTTTTCGTGGACTGTTATTGACATAAAACGTGATTTAAAATAAAATCTTGAAGTTAGTAAAGGCTAATCGAAGGTAGAAATACAATACACGAGTTAGCGCAATGTACGTAAGTTGACAATATATATTTTTAGATAAGAGGTAATAAAGTGAAAAATAAGATAGCAGCTGCGATATTACTGACAGTCGCATTGGCAGTGACCGGTTGTGGCTCAGGTGGAAGTGATGCGACAGAGAATACAACAGCTTCGCAGGAAGGAATAAATAGTGATTTAAAATCCGCAAATGAGTCCTCACAGGAAGTATTTGCAATGGATACATATATGACAGTGACTGCATACGGTAAAAATGCGAAAAAAGCGGTGGATGCATCTATAGAAGAGATAAAGCGGCTTGATGCATTGCTTTCAACAGGAGATGAAGACAGTGAAATAGCAAAGCTGAATGTGAATAAGTCAGCCACTTTGTCAGAGGATGGGGGATATCTCGTGCAGAGAGGAATTGAGCTTAGTACGATGACTGATGGAGCCTTTGACATAGCGATATATCCTGTTATGCAGGAGTGGGGATTTCCGACGAAGGACTTTAAGGTGCCGCATGATGCAACTCTAAAAGAGCTGCTAAAGCTTGCAGATGTTTCAAAAATAGATTACGACAATAAAAGCAGAGAGATTTCCTTTGAGGATGCAGGGATGGAGATAGACCTTGGTGGTATTGCAAAGGGATATACTTCATCAAGGATTATGGATATTTTCAAGGAGTATGACGTGGATAGCGGTCTTGTGAATCTGGGAGGCAATGTCCAGACTTACCGAACCAAGACTGATGGCAGCAAGTGGAGAGTTGCTGTGCAAAGCCCGGAGGATGAAAGTCAGTATATAGGAGTGGTTGATGTGAGCGACAAGGCGGTTATCACCTCAGGTGGATATGAGCGTTATTTTGAGCAGGATGGAAAAATCTACCACCATATCATAGATCCTGCTACAGGCTATCCTGCAGAGAGCGGACTTAAATCAGTCACCATTGTGAGTGATGACGGAACACTCGCAGATGGATTATCAACATCGCTGTTTATCATGGGAAAGGATAAGGCGTGTGAGTTCTGGAAGGCACACAGTGATGAATTTGATTTTGTACTGCTTACAGATGATGACAGCATGTATATTTCAGAGGGGATAGCGGATGACTATTCATCTGACTATGAGTATGAGGTAATAAATGCAAAATAGAGCAGAGCAAAAGTAAAATTGTACAGATAGCGGTGCTATCGGAAATATAAGAGGTATATATGAAGTTTAAGGAAGTTTTGGAAAAAATAAAGGTATATGCACCACTTGGAGTGTCACTTGTGATTGCTGCATGTGTGGTGATTTCATTGAGTGGATATCAGACAAAGGCGAGTGAACCTTCAAAGGATAAAAAGCAGCAGGTTTCAGAGAGGGTGACTGATGCTGAAACAGAGAATGCTGCAGAGGATACGCAAACAGCCACAGGCTCGTTCGAACTTGCAGATGGTGTGTACAAGGGCTCTGCGACAGGCTTTAGCGGACCTGTGACAGTGGCTGTAACTATCATGGATAAGAAGATTATTTCCATTGATATTCTTTCATCTACGGATGATGAGGCATTTTTCAATAGGGCAAAGGGTGTAATAGACAGGATTATAGCGTCACAATCTTTTGATGTGGATGTTGTATCCGGAGCTACATACAGTTCAAACGGAATAATCGGAGCAGTGAAAAATGCCCTGACAGGTGAGAAGGATAATGGTGTTACAGGAAAATCAAAACAGGAAAGCACATCAGAGTCAGAATCTGACAGCGCTTTGGCAGAGATAGCGGCTGTACAGGACGCATCCGCTTACAAGGATGGCACATATTACGGCACCGGAAAAGGCTTTGCGGGCACTATGAAGGTAAAGGTTGATATATCAGGCGGTAAAATAGCCTCTATAAGCATAGTCAGCACAAAGGATGGTGACAGCTATGTAAAGAGTGCATCATCGCTGCTTGATACAATAGTTGAAAAGCAGAGCACTAACGTGGATACAGTCTCAGGTGCTACATTCAGCTCGCGTGGAATCATAGCTGCTGTAAGAAGTGCACTGAGCCAGGCGGCTGTGAGTGATAATACAACAGGCAATAATACAGATAAACAGAGTGCTGCAGAGGCATCAGGAAATGGACAGACTGATGAAAATTCATCCGGCAGTGCATCTGAAAAGGGCACAGAAGGTACACTTCCGTATGTTGACGGTATATACTACGGCACAGCAGAGGGCTACAAGGGTGACATAAGGGTAGCGGTTGTTATCCAGGACAAGACGCTTAAAGCGATTCTTGTCACTAAAAAACAAGATGATGAGCCTTTTATCACTAATGCAATGGATGTGTTAAAAAATATGATGAAAAAGCAGAGTGCGGATGTGGATACGGTATCAGGAGCCACCTACAGCTCAAAGGGACTCATAGGAGCTGTAAAGGCAGCATTTGAGGAAGCGCGAAAGACAACTGCAGGTGAGAATACCGGTGACAGCAATTCAGATAGCAATAACGGCAATGATAATAATAGCAATATTGCGGGAGAAGAGGACAAGGCAGTCCTGTTGAAGCTTGTGCAGTCACAGGCATCGCTTGACGGCACACAGTACACACAGCTTAGCTGGTATCTGCTTCAGATACGTCTGGGGGATGCACAGGAGGTATTGGAATCCGCGGAGTCAACTAAGAAGGATGTAAGCTGCGCACAGGAGAAGCTTCAGGCTGCAATAAATGCACTTCAGAAAAATGATACATCCACAAATGTATACGAGGATGGTACATATGGTGTATCTACACTGTGTATACCGGATGATGACATGGACTTTAGTGCATATAATCTGAGCATGAAGGTGACTATAGCAAATGACAGGATAGTTTCCATTACTGATGTAAAGGGAGATGGAGATTCACAAAATGCTCCTTATATAAAGAAAGCGGCAGATGGCACAAAAAATCAGCCCGGTCTGGTTTCTGTGCTTACATCACAGGCAAATGCAGACAGCATCGACTTTAGCAGCATTGACACTGTTTCCCGTGCCACATGCACATCAAAGGCTATAATTGATGGCTGTAAGAGCGCACTTGAAGCTGCTAAAAAGAAATAAAACCGCAAGGACATTTACAGGATGGAGATAACATGCAGGAATTTTGGATCAGACTGGTGAGCCTGTTTATAGTTGTATCGTCGCTTTGGGGATACAACATGACAATAGATAAAAGAGAACAGGAAAATAAAAATACGCAGCATATTGCTGCAGAAACTGAAAGCACAGACAGTCAAGGAGCTTATAAGGATGGCACATACACAGGCAGTTCAGAGGGCTTTGGTGGAAATGTAGATGTAAAGGTGACAATCGAGGCAGGGAAAATATCATCGGTTGACATTACTGCGGCAGAGAAGGAAGATGGCGCATATCTGGCGATGGCAGAGGATATCATACCGTCCATCATTTCGGCACAGTCTGCGGATGTGGACACGGTAAGCGGTGCGACATTCAGCTCAACTGCAATAAGAAATGCCACTAAGCAGGCACTTGAAAAGGCGGTGAAATAGATGAGAATAAAAGATATGAATCCAAAGCTTCGAAAGAGAAAAATACAGACCTGGTTTCGTGCAGGAGTACAGCTTTTATTTTTCATACTTTTTCCGTCAATGTTCACGGCAGCGTTCAATGGCGTCAAGTACATTTTTACACAGATTGGCTCAGGAAACAGAATTGAGCTTACATCATTTGTAGCGGTTCTTCTGATGCTTTGCGTGTACACAATGATATTCGGCAGGTTCTTCTGCGGCTTTGCCTGTGCATTCGGAAGCTTTGGTGATGCTGTGCATGCAATATATGTGTCATGTTGCCGTAAGCTTAAGAAAAAGCCGGTAAGTATACCGGCGAAGGCTGCAAAAAAGCTTACATATATGAAATATGTGATACTTACAATCATATTGATATTATGCTATCTGGGAGTGTATAGCTCATTGAAGGGCACAAGTCCGTGGGATGTTTTTTCAATGCTTCGGGCAGGAAATTTAGGTCTTGGTTCATATATCACAGGAGCAGTAGTGCTTGTGCTTATAATCATCGGTATGTGTGTGCAGGAGAGGTTTTTCTGCCGCTTTATGTGTCCGATGGGAGCTGTTTTTTCAATACTCCCTATAGCAGCTACCTTTACCTTGCACAGGGACAGGGCAGGCTGTATAAAGGGCTGCGGCGCCTGTGAGAAGACATGTCCGTGTGACATAGGTTTACCGGATGATGGCTCAGGCAGGATATCAGGTGACTGCTTCCAGTGTCAGAAATGTAACGGAATATGTCCAAAGAGCAATATTCATACAGGGATAAAGCAGCTGCGTGGAAATGAGCTTTGGTTTACCGGTATAAGAGCTGCGATACTTATAGCTATATGTATATGGCTTGGTGTGTAGCATGCAGGTATTATGGAGAACAAAACTAAATGAAAAGAAATATGACTAAATCAGGAAAAATAGCATACGGCGCCATGCTTGTGGCGCTTGCGATGATATTCAGCTATGTGGAGAGCCTTATTCCGATAACTATAGGTATTCCGGGTATTAAGCTGGGAGTGGCAAATCTGGTCACTGTTCTTGGTGTATTTTTCCTTGGGCCTTGTGAGGTACTTACTGTAGTGATAATGAGGATATTTCTCGTGGGCTTTATGTTTGGAAATGGTGTTTCTATTATATACAGTCTGGCAGGTGGTCTGCTGAGTCTTACGGTAATGCTAATTATAAAGAAAACAGATAAATTTTCGATGGTCAGTGTTAGCGTGGCTGGTGGAATCAGCCACAACATAGGACAGCTTTTGGCCGCTGCGATAGTGCTTAAAAGCACTGCAGTGGTGTATTATCTGCCACCACTTCTTGTGGCTGGTACGCTGACAGGACTTTTGATAGGAATTGTCGCACAAAAGGTCTTTCCCGCAGTAGGAATAAGCGGGAAAAATTTTTTAAACATAGGTTAGCGAGAACTAACTTATTGAGAAAAGGTATCAATTAAGTATATCTGCTTAATATTGAAACCGGTAGCAATTGTGGATTGCAAATTAGAATGCAGCCACATTAACTATAAAGAATTAAAATCTTAAGGAGGAAAAAATGAAGAGAAAGATTTTAGCACAGAAAATTCTTACATTTGCACTGACAGCATCGGTGACAGCCACTATGTTTCCGACAAGTGCATTTGCAGTGACAGGCAGCCAGGTGGCGGCTGACGGAACGTATACTGGTGCAGGAAATGTCAAAGCAGCAGAAGATGATGACAACGAATGGAATGCATATGATATTTCGGTATCGGTAGGAGTACAGGATGGAAATATAAGCAGCATATCTGTAACACCTGGAAGCACATATGATGAAGAAAGCAATTCATATTTTAATAAGGCTAAAACAGGCAACAAAAAGAAAAATCAGCCAGGATATGAGTCTTTGATAGGCCAAGTTGCAACAGAAGAGACAATAAAAAGCTGGGATACTGTTTCAGGAGCAACACGTACATCAACTGCGGTAAAAAAAGCAGCTCTTGAAGCTCTTGGTAAGGCATCAGAGAAAAAAGATGAAGTAGCAGTGGACACCGCAGCTCTTGAGTCAGCTATCAAGTCAGCAGAGGAACTTACAGAGTCTGATTATACAGCAGCTACATGGAGCAAGGTATCAGAAGCTCTTAAAGCAGCAAAGAGCGCACTTACAGCAAAAGAGTCACAGACAGCAGTTGACTCAGCAGCAACAGCTTTAAATGCTGCTGTAAAGGGGCTTGTAAAAGAAGAAAAATATGTATATTGCTATGCGGGGCTTACATGGGCAGAGTACTGGGCTGCTGAGGGAGTTCAGGCCGCCGGAAGCACAGAGTCTTCAAGTGAAAAGGATTCACATAATGAATCGGATAAAGGAGCTTTCGATACAGTGACACGTGCAACTACAAATCACGGTCTTCACAGAGGAAGCTTCCAGTGTAATGCAACCATAGAACTTAATGATGGTACAAAATATAATCTTTCGTATTGGAAAGACAAGAACACTTTTGTCACTACAGATGGAAAAGAAGTAACCTTTGCAGATATTAAAGCTAATATAAAGGACTACAAAGTAACAGGACTTAAGTTTGTACCGGTAAAGGTAAAAGAGTCAGACTACGAGGCATTTAAGGCAAAATATACAGTTTACGAGAATGGTTCTGAATTAAAAGGAGGCTTTGGAGAAAATAATCTTAAAACAATAGACGAGACAGCGGACGTTACAGAAAACACAAACGGTCTTAAGACTGTTACAAAGAACGCAGACGGAAGCTTCAGCTTTTCTGCCAGAGCAACCGGAACCGACTCCGGTGTGAAAGATACTTCTCTTAAAAAAGCCGATGTTACAGGTACAGTGAAGGCTGCAAGCGGATCATACGGAGAGTTTTTAAGAGTTGATTTTAACGGTAACTATGGTGATCTTGGAGCCAATATGCAGGCAGTTAAGTGGACATATTATGGTAATGACAGCACAAGAACCAAAGCACTTGCCACATATGGCACAAAGTTTGCATCAGATAACTGGATGCATAAGTCTATGGGAATCCAGCTTGGTCTTACAGATTCGCTCAGATGCAGCCTGCCAAGTGGATATGATGGAACAGGATACTGGTCTGTTACAATTTATGCATTGGGATATGAGGACTATACATATAATTTTGAGGCAACAGCTGCAAATATAGTTACACCACAGGTACCGGCAGATGAGACTTCAAAGAAAGCTCTTTCAGATAAGGTTTCGGAGGCTGATAAGCTGAACCAGGAGCTTTATACTGATAAAACATGGTCAAATATGCAGATTGAGCTTAAGGAAGCAAAGGATGCTTTAGTAAAGACTGACCTCATGCAATCGGAAGCCGAGGAAGCATTATCACACCTCACAGATGCTGTAAATAATCTGAAATCGCAGTATGTACTCATGAATATTCCATATGATGAGTTTTACAAGGCTGATCTTAATAACAATCCAGTCGCAGTAGATGCCACCACATCTGCCACAAAGCAGAAGACCAGAAATACTCTGGCAGCAGGCTCATATCATGCTGATTCAGAAGGAGATCACATAAACGGTGTAACCTTCCCGGTAAAGGTCACAGATGATTTCTATGATAATAATAAGGGTTATACACAGATTACAGATGACAGTAAGGTAGATATCACAACCAATATAAAGGGCAAGGTTTCTACAACAACATATGAGGGAAAGAAGGCTCTTTTTGAGAGTGCTGACTACTCATACTATGTACTTAGTGAGGTGCCTTCATATTATAAGACAGCGACAGTAGGCACAGATAAAAAACTGTCATTTGGCGCTGTAAATGGAACTAAGACGCAGATAGCTTCTGACAAGGTAACTACAAAGTTCAAGACAAAAACAAAGTACGGAGACTATCAGCTTAATCTTGATGGCATAAAGGATGCTATGGGCTTTGAAGATGACGATGTGGTTTACGGTGTTATTGTAAGCACTGATGACAACACAGATTATGCTATGCGTCATGTGGAGAACATCTGGAAAACAGAGGAGCTTGCATGGAGTGTTGGAATTGTTACAGATTCACACGGATGTACCCTTTCGCCTGGGCACTACAAGTCCATGGTTGGAAAGACAATCAAAAATGTAACATACTATACAAGTAAGGGAATCTTCACTTTACCTGTAGATTACAAGGTGCTTGAGCACGCTAAGGATGCAGCTGTTGAAGCAGAAAATGCAGCTGTATCAGCAGGAAAGGCTAATCTTGGCGTTACACTTCCGGATGATTTTAACTCAGAATATGCAGTTACAGATGCAAAAGGAAATGAAGTAAAGGGATTTAAGGTCACAGAGGAAAACTTAGCATCGGCAGTGTCAACATATGCAGCAAGCTATACTCAGACTAAGAAGCTTGTAATTACATATCCGAAGAATGCAGAGAATACAGAGTATACGCTGACAGTATCCGATAGGAGCAAAAAATATGCCCCAATCACTACCACATTCGAGCTCTATGCAGAGGCAGTTTCTGCGGCATACAATAATGATGCAACAGCACCGAAGCTTGTAGTGGCAGATGGTGCATCACCAGCACAGTTTGAAGATTTTATTGGAAAAATCAAGTCTGTAAATGTAAATGGTAAGGATTATCCGGCAACAGGCAAGGGTGCTGTAAAGCTTATCAAGAAAGATGGCACAATTGATACTACTCAGGCTCCGTTTGCTGAGGATTCAAGCTTTGAAATCAAGGTATCAGCAACAGGATATAAGGATGTGCTTTCATTCACATATGAGAAGCCTGTAGTCATTGATACTAAAGCTCTTGAGAGTGCAATTGAAAAAGCAGATACACTCAAAGAGGCAGATTACACAGCAGACAGCTGGAAGACATTCTCACAGCTGCTTTCACGTGCAAAAGCAGTGCTTGAGCAGAAGGATGATCAGACAAAGGTTGACAATGCAGCTGAGTCACTCAATAAGGCTATTGAAAGCTTAAAGAAGAAAGAAGCAGTAAATCCGGGAACACCGGGAAGTGGTGCAGGAAGCACAGGTGCGATATCCGGAGGTACAGGAAGCTCTAATGGAACTGGTACGAATGCAACGGTAGCAACAGGCAGCAAGTCAAATTCTACGACCGCTGACACAACAGGTACTGCAGCTAAAAAAGCTACAGTAAAGAAGGCTTCAAAGACAGGTGATACAAACCCTCTTATGGGCATGCTTGCATTGGCATTTGCATCAATCAGTCTTGTGGGAGCGGCACTTTTTGCGAAAAAGCCAAACCGTAAATAATTTAATAATAAGCACATTTCCCTATTGACGAATCCCCTGCGTTGACATATCATAGTATATAAGTGAAAGGGAGTAGCCGGCACGAGAGTGCTTACTTATCCGTCAGTACGATTGCTCATACATATATGACAGCAATCCGGAGAGTGATTAAATGGCGAGACTTTTGTTGTTTTATACAGCAGAAGTGTCGCCTTTTTTGTATACAAAAACCTTCTGCTGATAGGACATAGCTGTAACTATCAATTAATCAGGCATCCTTAAAAAGGACAGCAGAAGGAGGAAAATTATGATTTTTGTAGCAATTTTACTGCTTATAGCAGGCTTTGTAGCACTGGTGAAGGGCGCGGATGTGTTTGTGGATGGAGCGGCGGCGCTCGCCGGAAAATTTGGTATTCCGCAGCTTGTGATTGGACTGACGATTGTGGCGATGGGGACGTCGCTGCCGGAGGCTGCAGTCAGCATCACTGCAGGAATAAAGGGTAATGCGGGGATTACAGTCGGCAATATTGTCGGCAGCAATATACTAAATATCCTTATAATCCTGGGAGTGACCGCACTCATCACAAATGTAGCCATACAAAAAACCACCTTCAAATACGAGATACCGTATATGCTTCTTATCACAGCGGTGCTTCTCGTGATGGGAATGACAGGCAATGAAATCACATTCATTGAGGGTGTTATACTGTGGATTTTATTTATTGCATATCTGCTTTACCTGTATTTTCTGGCAAAAAAGGGCAATGACAGCGGTGATGAGCAGTCGGTAAAGCTATATCCGGTATGGAAATGCCTGCTCTTTATTGTGCTGGGCGGTGTTTGTGTCGTAATTGGAAGCCAGCTTGTCGTAAACGGTGCCACAACCATAGCAAGAGCCTGCGGCATGAGTGAGCGCTTTATCGGACTTACGATCGTGGCATTCGGTACATCACTGCCGGAGCTTGTGACATCTGTTTCAGCAGCACGCAAGGGAAATGCAGGAATTGCAATAGGAAATATAGTCGGCAGCAATATTTTTAATATACTCTTTGTAATTGGTACAGTAGCTCTCATTTGTCCGGTACCGTTTGAGAGCAGGTTTGTGATTGATACAGTTGTGGCAATACTGTGCGGTGTGCTCCTGTGGGGCGGTACGATAAGACATAAAGAGCTTAGAAAGCCATGCGGAGTGGTGATGCTGCTTTGCTATGCGGCATATTTTGTATATCTGGCAGCTATGTAATGATGTGTTTTCGCAATTGCGATGACTGTGTCAAAAAAGAGTGGGATGAAGAGATAAAAATTAAATTTAGCAAACCGTCAATAATTGTGCATACAAATCAGCGTTTTAACATCAAAATGATTGTGATTTCACGCTAAATATAAACAATTAATTAAAAATAGCACTCTAACTTGACAAGTGCTGATTGCAGGTGTATAACGTAGTCAGAACGAACGGAAGGAAGCGATTATAATGGATAAAAACCCAAAGCATCCATTGAAGAAAAAGAATAAGGCAGATGCAAAGAAGCATCAGAAGCACGTATACGAATAGCAGCTTCCGTTAAGGAATACTATCCAGTAAGCACAATGTACCCCAGCCCGTCACAGGGTTGGGGTATTTTGTGTTTTTGGAAGTATTTTCAGAGACAGCCCTTGAGAAAGCTGTGAATACATTTTCACCTGCACCTTTTATGAGAGAAGCTTTAAGCTTGTCGCCATACATATAGAGGTCATTTCCACGCACAATGCCCCATTCCATCAGGAGCGCTGCCGCACCGGTCACAAACGGTGCAGCCATAGATGTCCCTGTTTTTGAAGTATAGCCTCCCGTGTTTGAGCATGAAATAATGTCCACACCGGGCGCAATGATATCAGGCTTTATGCTGTCAAAGGCCCAGGTATAGCCTCGGCCGGAAAAGGCGGCTGTGCGGTTTGTTCGGCTGTCATAGGCTCCGACAGATATGACATTTTGAGCGGTTGAGGGGATGGTCAGGGTGATATCAGGCGATGCATGGATAAATGAGGTCTGTGCATTGCGCAGAGCACCTGACGGCAGCCATATATCCCATGAGCCGTCCTTTACAGATATGGGTTCAAGTGATATTTTCCAGATGCCGGGTGAGATGTATTGTGATCCCATGAGTTCAATGAATATTTCCTGAAAGGGAGAGTAGGGTGAGGGACCGCCGCCTGTTATATATATGTCTGTCCCATCGAGTCTGTATCTGTATGTAAAGCCCTTTGCCTGATTGGTAATTGTATCGGGAATCTCCAGCATATCATTATTTGGTGCACTAATGCGCAGCTGTATATCATCCCAGTATTTTTTCCATAAATCAATGGAAAGAGACGGTTCAGGATAGCCTATCGCAAGCTCTGCATCGGCAGGGTATGAGCTGCCGTTTGCATGACCAAAGCCGGCTCCATCGTTACCTGAGCCGACTGAGACAGCGCAGCGGTAGTTTCCTGCTATATAGTCCAGGTATGCTTCAAGCAGTGAGGTGCCGCTGTGCGAGCCGTTGCTTGTGCCAAAGCTTAGGTTTATGGAGATTGGCATATTCATATCGATTGATTTTCTTATGCAAAAGTCCACTGCCAGCATAATCTGCGTGGTTGTGGGAAAGCTGGCACCGCCTGAGGTTTTGAGTTTTACGATTATAAGAGTGCTTTCATAAGCAACACCGCGGTATTTTGTGTTTTGTTCATTACCATTTCCGTTTCCGGCAGCGATTCCTGCCACATGAGTGCCGTGCCCGGATATGTCGATGCTTGGGCAGATGCGCTGCATTTCTATGCTGTTTTCTGCATTTATGGCTTTGGTGATTGTATCACGGTCATATAAGGTGCCGAAAGGGACGATATCACTGTGTGAGGAATCATCGGAAACAGTCTGGTCCCACAGATAGGCGATTCTGCTTACACCATCCTGTATAAAAGCCGGATGGGCATAGTAAATTCCGGAGTCGATAATGCCTACGAGCACACCTTTTCCGGTCAGATTATATGGATTGGTGTGTACGGGAGTGATGCATGAGGCCTGCGAGCCCTCGTACACATCGTAGTTAAACTGCTTTGGCTTTTCCATATATATGATTTCATCGCACAGGGCAACGGTATTTACAAGTGATTTCTCAATTACGAGCACCGCATAGTTTCCGAGCAGCCTCGTGATGAGTACAGAAGGATACTTTTCTTTTATTTTTTCGATGTCACCGACATATTTTACTATCACTTCCCAGCTATCACTCTCCGGCAGATAGCCGCTTGAAAGCCCACCCTCTTTTCCAAGCTCATAAGGGGTGGACAGCAGGGCGGCGGACAGCTGTGGAGAAATTTTCTCACTAAAAGCTATTTCCATACTAACCTCCATTTTTTATTAGTAAAATATTAAAAAAATCTTAAAGGACAAATGCAATATATATTTGGTATGATTAATTCATAATCGTAACTGTTCTCAGTGGTTCTGAATAGTTACTTATAATCAATATATTATAAAAAACGGGAGGTCGAAATGAGTAAAAAGAAAAAGATTATCATTTCAGTGATCGCAGTTGTGCTAATTATAGCAGTTATTGTGTCAGCTGTTGTCATTGCAATGACAAAGGGAAAGAATGCAAAAAAGGCATCGGGGGTGTATGCAAACAAGGTCTCTGATGTCATGTATCAGGCGGGAAGCACTGACAGGTACAGCGGTGTCGTGGAAGCAGCCGATAGCATGGATATCAAGGCTGATAGTGAGAAAAAAGTAAAGGATATTCTCGTGTCAGAGGGGGATGAGGTACAGGTGGGTACACCTCTTTTTACCTATGATACAAAGGATCTTGCTGCGAAAAAGGAAAGTGCCACGCTTGAGCTTGAGGGCTTAAACAATACGCTTTCCGGCTATGATGCCCAGATAGAGCAGCTCAACAAGGAAAAGAAGGAAGCGTCAAAGGATCAGCAGCTTGACTATACACTGCAGATTCAGCAGATGCAGACACAGCAGAAGCAGACACAGTACGATGTTGCCACGAAGAAGGCAGAGATAGAAAAGTACGATGAGAGCATCAAAAATGCCACTGTAAACAGCACAATGGTCGGTGTTGTTAAGAAAATCAATGAGAATAAGAGTACAGACACAGCAGATTCTGCATTTATGACAATCGTTGCCACCGGTGATTACAGGGTAAAGGGTACAATCGATGAGCAGAGCTTTTTAAACAGCGGACTGGCAGAGGGACAGGCAGTTATCGTGCGCTCAAGAGTTGATGAGTCAAAGACCTGGCAGGGTACCATCAGCAAGGTTGACACTGAGAATGTTCAGACAGATAACAGCAATTCAGGCATGTCTAATGATAGTAGCAGCGAGCAGAAGGCCTCAAAATACAACTTCTATGTGCAGCTTACAGGCACAGACGATATGCTTTTAGGACAGCATGTATATGTGGAGCCGGATTTTGGACAGACAGAGGTGAAGGATGGCATATGGATTGATGAGAGCTACGTTGTAAAGGATGGCGATGATGCATATGTCTGGACACTTAATAAAAAGGATAAGCTTGAGAAGACAAAGGTTGAGCTTGGAGACCATGACGAGAATCTCATGATGTATGAAATCAAATCAGGGCTTTCAAAGGATGACTACATAGTATGGGCATCTGATGACCTTTATGAGGGTGAGCCGGCACAGACATGGGACGATTACATTGAAAATGGCGGCGATAAAGATACAGCCTACGACGATATGGGTACAGAAGCTCTTGATGACCAGGTGCTTGAGGGCACTGAGGGTGGTCCTGTTGATGATGGCACAATGGACGAAGGTGCCACCGGTTCAGGTGCAGATGCCACCGGTTCAGGTGACGCGGAGGTACAGTAGATGATTCTAGAACTCCAGCATATTTACAAAAATTATGACCAGGATAAGCTCGTGGTGCCGGTTTTAAAGGATGTCTCTCTACAGATTGAGGAGGGAGAGTACGTGGCAATCATGGGACCGTCAGGCTCCGGCAAGACCACTCTCATGAATATTGTGGGATGCCTTGATCTGCCAACATCGGGCACATATATACTTGACGGCAGACCTGTCAGTGAGCTGAAGGAAAAGGAGCTTACGAGGGTCAGACGGGATACAATTGGATTTGTATTCCAAAATTTTCAGCTTATGCCGCGTGAGAGCGCACTGGACAATGTATGCCTGCCACTCATATATGCCGGTGTGAGCAAAAGGGACAGAAGGCAGATGGGTATGGAGGCATTAGAGCGTGTAGGGCTTTCAGACAGGGCTGATTTTAAGCCAACACAGCTTTCAGGAGGACAGAAGCAGCGAGTGGCGATAGCGAGAGCTATGGTAAATCATCCAAAGCTTCTGCTTGCGGATGAGCCTACCGGAGCGCTTGATTCAAAGTCCGGCAGGCAGGTGCTTGAGCTCTTTGAGAGCCTTAATGAGTCCGGTGTGACGGTTGTCATGATTACACACGACAGAAAGGTTGCAAAGCAGGCAAAGCGCATTGTCCACATTATAGATGGTGAGATAACAGAGGAAGGACAGGAGGCAGGTAATGAAAAAGAAAAAGACAATTAAGATCATTATAATAGCTGTCCTTGTAGTTGCAGTTGCAGCGGGAAGCATCACAGGAGTGGTTTATTACAAGAACTCCAAGGGGCTTGCTTCCGTCATGAGTGTTTCGACAATCAGCACGACAAACGACTCCACATCCATGACCAGTGAGGGAATAGTGTGTGACGATGTAGGTCAGACAATCAATTTAAGTGATGGACAGAAGGTGACAGAGGTTTATGTCACAAAAGATCAGCAGGTAAAGGCCGGAGATAAGCTCCTTGCATATGATGTGACGAGTCTTTCCCTCTCGGTTGAGCTGAAGCAGCTTGAGATAAAGAGCCTTGAGAACCAGCTTGCATCGGAAAAGCAGAAGCTTGATAAGCTAAAGAATACTAAGCCGGTTGCAAAGCAGCCTGAGACTCCTGTTACACCTGAGCCACAGCCTGAGCAAAAGCCTGACACACATCCGGCTGCACCTGAGCAAAAGCCTGATGAACAGCATGATGTGATATCGGATTTGTCAAAGGCCAAAGGAAACGGTACAGAGGACGATCCTTATGTATTTACATGCACAGAGGCTTCATATGTATCCGGATCGCTTTTGAATACACTAGCTGATAAGAGTGCGGTAGCCCGGTTTGTAATAGGAGATGCTAACGCACCTGATATGGAGCTTATCGTAAGAGGAGATAAGCTTGGCAGCTATGATGACAGCGATGAGATAAAGCTTTTCCTTGCAGGTTCAATTACAGCAGGAGATGCTTCTGATGATACAGCAGGAAATGTGCCGTCATATACCGCAGCAGACACTGCCACAGAACAGGCCACACAGACAGAAGCTGATACCGCTGCAGAAGAAAAGACATACACAGCGGATGAGCTTAAGGATGCCATAAAGGAGCAGACAAGAAGAGTTGCAGATGTTGATTTGAAAAAGAGAGTTGCACAGGCTGATTTAAAGGAACTGCAGAACGAACTTGAGGATGGAGTGGTATATGCAAAGAAGGATGGAATCGTGACAACAGTTTGCGATCCTGCCAATCCGCCTAAAGACGGTACACCTTTCCTGCAGCTTTCAGGAGCGTCAGGACTGTATATCAGCGGAACAATCGGTGAGCTGGATCTGGATAAAGTAAAGGTAGGACAGAGTGTATCAGCAGTCAACTACATGACAGGTGACACCTATAAGGGTACGATATCTGAGATAAGCAATGCGCCGTCAGATAGTGTTAACTATGGAGACAGCAATCCAAACTCATCATTCTATGGGTACACTGCATACATTGAGAATCCGCAGAATCTCAAAAAGGGCGATTCACTGCAGCTTACTATAGATACATCATCAGAGGGCTCTGGCAGAGGACTTTATATCGACAAGTCGTTTGTCAGAACAGAGCACGGACAGTCATATATATACAAGGATGACAACGGAAAGCTCAAAAAGCAGTCGGTCAAAACAGGCAGGACGCTATGGGACTCATATGTGGAGATAAAGTCAGGCCTGACAAATGATGACTATATCGCATTCCCGTATGGAGTCAGAGAAGGCGAGAAAACCAAGGTGTCCGAAGATGGTATGAATTAGTTTAGCAGGGAGGATTAAAGATGCTTGAAAATATTAGATTGTCCTTTAGGGGAATCTGGTCACATAAGATGCGTTCGTTTCTGACCATGCTTGGAATCATCATCGGAATTGCAGCAATTATTGCGATTGTTTCCACAATTCAGGGCACAAACGAACAGATAGAAAAGAACCTCATAGGTTCGGGAAGTAATAATGTAAAGGTCACACTGCAGAAGGATGGTTATGATATGGATATGTCATATGATTCGGCGCCGGCGGGAGTGACTGAGGTATCAGCTGACACACTTGAAAGCATAAAGGAGCTTGAGCATGTGAAAAATGCAGCCCTTTACCGTACAAGACAGGCTTACAATGTGGTCTATTATCTGAACACGGCGCTTTCAGGCGGCAATATAACAGGTGTCGATGACGGATATTTCGACACAGCAAACTATGCAGTCATGAAGGGCAGAGGCTTCTCAAAGAATGACTATGCAAAGGCCCGCAGGGTGGCACTCATCGACGAGAACGTGGAGAGGAGCCTGTTTTCAGGAGAGAGTGCGCTCGGCAAGACAGTAGAGATACAGGGATATCCGTTTACAGTAGTTGGTGTAGTCACGGAAAAGGACAGCTATGACCTGGTAATAAATTCAATGGATGATTACTATATGTATGCCTATGATAACAGCCAGGGCAATGTATTTGTGCCAAGCGGCACATGGCCTGTCATATTTGGCTATGATGAGCCGCAGAATCTTCTGCTTAAGGCAGACAGTACGGGTACCATGACTACAGTGGGAAAGGCGGCTGAGGAGATACTTAACAACAGCTTAAATGTCACAGACGGCTCTAATGTGACCTACAAGGCACAGGATTTACAGGAGCAGGCAAAGCAGATACAGCAGCTCAGCCAGTCAACCAACATGATGCTCATCTGGATTGCCGGAATATCATTGCTCGTCGGCGGTATCGGCGTCATGAATATCATGCTTGTGTCAGTCACAGAGCGTACCTCAGAGATAGGACTTAAAAAAGCAATCGGAGCAGGAAAGGGAGCAATCCTTGGTCAGTTCCTCACAGAGGCTGTTGTGCTCACAAGTCTTGGAGGCCTGGTGGGAGTGCTTGTCGGAGTGATACTCTCGAAGGTCATTTCAATGCTGAACGGCACGCCGACAGCGATAAGCCCGGCAGCAGCTATACTTGCGGTGCTTTTTTCCATGGCAATCGGAATCATATTCGGTATGCTACCTTCATACAAGGCAGCGAACCTAAACCCGATTGATGCTCTGCGCCATGAGTAATTTTTATTGAAACAGCTGCTATTGTGAAAAAAATAACAATTCTTTGTATTTTGATGAATACAAGGGTAGAAAAATTTTAAAAAATTTTGTAAAATGTTCCTAGTAGATAAATACTAGGAGCATTTTTTTAGAGGAATCAGGTCATGTGATATGGGAAGTGTCACATGATGTAATGATTCTTCTAAGTATGTAATTAATTAGGTAACAAAATATACATTATTTTAAGGAAAAGGAGATAATATGTACGCTGACGAAAACGTAATCAAAATCAAACATGCAGTTTTGCTTGAGGTTGCAAAGGCTGCATTTGCAGGTAACCTCGATGAGATCAGAGATGACATCCCATTTACACTTATTCCGGGACCGACACCTCAGTTCCGTTGCTGTATCTACAAGGAGAGAGAAATCATCCGTCAACGTGTCAGACTTGCAGAGGGTAAAGCACCAAGCGCGAACGATGACGGCAATATCATCCAGGTAATCAGCTCAGCATGTGAGGATTGCCCTATTTCAAGCTACACAGTTACTGAGAACTGTCAGAACTGTCTTGGCAAGGCTTGTATCAATGCATGTAAGTTCGGAGCAATCGAGGCAGGACGTCTCCGCTCACATATCGACCCACAGAAGTGTAAGGAGTGTGGACGCTGTGCACAGGCATGTCCTTACAACGCTATCGCTCATTTAAAGAGACCATGTAAGTTCTCTTGCCCTGTAAATGCCATTACATACAATGAGTACGGCATTTCAGTGATTGATGAGAGCAAATGTATCAGATGCGGTAAGTGTATCCACAGCTGTCCATTCGGAGCCATCGGATCAAAGACATATATCGTAGATGTAATCGATGCAATCAAGTCAGAGAACAAGCATGTATACGCCATGGTTGCACCGGCAGCAGAGGGACAGTTTGGCGCAAATATCACTATGAACAGCTGGAAGAAAGCTATGCAGGCAGTTGGCTTCAACGGTTTTGTTGAGGTAGCACTCGGAGGAGATATGACAGCAGCATACGAGGCTGATGAGTGGCTTGAGGCATATGAGGCAGGAGAGAAGAAGGTTACATCATGCTGTCCTGGATTTGTAAATATGGTTAGAAAGCACTATCCTGAGCTTGCTGACAAGATTTCTACAACTGTTTCACCTATGTGTGCAGTTTCAAGAATGATCAAGGCAAAGGATCCTGATGCAGTTACAGTATTCATCGGACCATGTGTTGCCAAGAAGTCAGAGGTACATGATCAGAAGATAGAGGGCAATGCAGACTATGTACTTACATTCAGCGAGATTCGTGCTATTATGAAGGCAAAGGGAGTACAGCTTGAGGCTGATGATACCTCATATCAGGAGGGTTCAGTATACGGTAAGCGTTTCGCAAACTCAGGCGGAGTTACAGCAGCCGTAATCGAGAGCATGAAGGAAAAAGGCGAGGATGTTGATTGCAAGGTTTGCAAGGCAAACGGAGCAGCAGAGTGTAAGAAGGCACTTCTCCTCATGAAGGCAGGCAAGCTTCCTGAGAACTTCATCGAGGGAATGGCATGTGAGGGCGGCTGCGTAGGCGGACCAAGCTCATACAATGACATGGTGTCTACAAAGAAGTTCCGTGATGATCTCTTAAGCAGAGCAGATGACAGAAAGATTCGTGACAACATCGCCAACTACCATATGGAGACATTTGAGATGCACCGCAAGGAGCAGTAATAAAATGATTGTTACAGCATAAGCTTTTTAAATCCCCCGGCTTGTTCGGGGGATTTTTGTGATTGCGAATATCTGCAAAAAGATAAGTGGTTAGTCATATTGCAAATTGAATAGTAACGAAGATATTAAATAAATTAAGTACATATTACGACTCTATCACAGGTTTTCGGGATAAAGAAACAATTGTAACACAACTGAAATATATGAAGCCAACATTAAGAAATTCTCAAGGAATTTGCAGTAGCAAAAAAGATTGTTTAACGCTATAATAGATACTGCTTGAAATAATATTATCAGGTTTGAGTAATAATATAGAGAGAATAATTATAAAATGCTAAAGAGGATTGGAAAAATGGACAAAAATAAAAAGATGATTATCGGCATACTTACGGCTGCAATAGTTCTGGTGGTGGCGTTTATAGTGTATATCACATGCTTTGACTCGCACATTGAGTTCAGCAGCAAGTTCAAAAACGGTATTACTGTTGAGTATGGCAAAAAGTTTGAGGCACCAAAAATCAAGGCGTATGTCAGAGGCAGGCTTATAAACCGAAAGGGAAAAGAGATAAAATGCACTATAGACAGTAATGTCGATGCGACAAAGACAGGTTCATACGAGATAAAGGTAACTGCTCAATATGGTAAAAAAACAGCGACACAGACCATAAAGGTTGAGGTGAGGGATAAGAAGGCTCCGGAGATTACATTAAATGGTGATGCAGAGATGACTGTAGAGGCAGGCAGCGAGTTCAGTGACCCGGGATATACGGCAACAGACAACTATGATGGGGATCTGACAGACAAGGTATCTGTCACAGGAGCTGTCGATACTTCAAAGCCGGGAGACTATGAGATAAAGTACAGTGTCGCTGACTCGTCAAAGAATGAGAGCGAGGTCAAAAGGACTGTGCATGTCACAGATACCACGGCACCGCAGATTAAGCTCTCAGGTGATGATTTTGTGTCAGTTAAAAAAGGCGATAAATACAGTGATCCGGGATATACGGCAACAGACAACTGTGACGGAGATATCACAGACAGTGTCAAGGTATCAGGAGATAAGGTAGATAAGGATAAGGCAGGAAAGTATACTGTGACCTATGAGGTATCAGATTCATCAGGAAATAAGGCTACAGCTACAAGAGTGGTAAGTGTGTATGATCCGGCTGCCACGGCAGACACGGTAAATCCGGGCAACAAGATTATTTATCTGACCTTTGACGATGGTCCCGGAAAGTATACACAGGGGCTATTAGATGTGCTTGATAAATACAATGTAAAGGCCACCTTCTTTGTTACAAATACACATCCTGACTATCAGAACATGATAGCAGAGGAGGCAAAGAGAGGACATACAGTGGCTATCCACTCTGCCAGCCACAAATACAACCAGATATATACAAGTGAGCAGGCATTTTTTGATGACCTTGAGCAGATGAACAGTATCATAAAGGCACAGACAGGAAATGATGCGTCAATCATCAGATTCCCGGGTGGCTCATCAAATACTGTAAGTAAGGATTATTGTCCGGGCATTATGACACAGCTCGTAAATGATGTGACAGCAAGAGGACTTTTATACTGTGACTGGAATGTATCAAGCGGAGATGCAAACAGCAAGCCAATTAGCACGGAACAGGTAGTGCAGAATGTCATTTCAGGAGTACAGAGCCATAACGTATCAGTTGTATTGCAGCATGACATAAAGGAATTCAGTGTCAATGCGGTCGAGCAGATTATCCAGTGGGGACAGGCGAACGGTTACACGTTTTTACCACTCACCACAAGCTCACCGATGTCTCATCATCGTGTAAACAACTAAAATCATTCAAATAAAAAAGCGCAAAAAAGAAGAGTTCGAAATGAACTCTTCTTTTTTAATCATGATTCTTATATCTTATTCCCCAATTAACATTTTTGTAACTATAATTTTACCTAAATATATAATAAAGAAAAAGGTACATAGAAACTAGATTGCCTGAGGGGTCAAAATTATTTAACTACCTCAACGTTAACTGCCTGTGGACCTTTAGCGCCATCAGTGATATCGAACTCTACTGCTGCACCTTCCTCGAGAGTTTTGAAGCCCTCCATGTTAAGTCCTGAGAAATGTACGAATACATCCTTTCCGTCCTCGGCTGTGATGAATCCGTAACCTTTTTGGTTATTGAACCATTTTACTGTACCTTTGCTCATCGAAAGTACCTCCAAATAATAATAATGCTGCTTACGCAACTAACGTTAGAATAGCATAACAGGTTTAAGATGTAAAGCAATAAAGTCAAAGTTCTTTAAAGTTTATGTCATTATTTGCTAAAAATTTCATTACAAGCTTATCCCATTCACTGTCTAAGGTCTTATCCGCTGAAAAAATATTGTAGGATATTCCGGTTGTCAGAGTCAGAAGCTGGCTCTGATACCTGATATTTATGAAAAAACCACTGATATCGGACACGGTGAAAGCAGAGTGCAGACTGCTTAGGGTGTGCTCCATGTTTTCAGGTGAAAGCAGAAAGACAAACTTGAATGACGATGGAGTCTGTCTGCCCTTTATCAGGTCAAAGCAGTTTGTGCGAAGCATCCTAAAGGGGAGTATGCTATAGCCGGCTATACCATTTTCCTCAAGCTCTGTGGAGCTGTAAAAGCCCTTTTGCAGGTGACCATCTATGACATATGAGGCTGCCTTTGTGATGACGGCCTCCTGGAGCAGGAAGTTGTCAAAGATTTCCGTGCGAAGCAGCTTGTTCATAAAGTCCTTTGTGTCTGTCAGTTCAATTGATATCATAATTTCTCCTCATTTCCCACATTGTATGTGACAGCGAATGATTGTTCTCAATGGTTTTGAATAGTTATCGATTATTATATCATACATCAGATTTGCGAATTATGCCATAAAAATAAAGCCTGTTCAACTGGAATAATTGTAAAGTCCGTGGTAGAATAAATGCGTTATGCAATGAAAACAGGAGGCAATCCATGAAACAGGAAAAATTATTTGATTTACTAAAAGCGGCTGTTTCACCATGCGAGTGTGTGAAGGCTGCAAAGCAGGAGCTTTTGGAAAACGGATTTGAGGAGATAGATTATACAGGCGATTGGAAGCTTGTGCGCGGTGGCAGGTATGTCTTAAATCACCATGATACGACCATGTTTGCGTTTACTGTAGGAAGCGGCTACAACAAAAAGGATATGGTGCGAATAGCGGCAGCTCACACAGACTATCCATATCTTCGCATAAAGCCAAATCCGGATTTTATGACAAACTCATATGCACAGGTTAATGTAGAGGTGTATGGAGGACCGATTTTAAACACATGGTTTGACAGACCTCTCGGAGTGGCAGGGCGCGTGGCTATAAAGAGTGAGGATGTGTTCAATCCGCGTATGGTGCTATATAGGTCCAAAAAGCCTGTCATGATTATTCCAAATCTAGCCATTCATATGAACAGGGATGTGAATAAGGGTATCGGGATAAATAATCAGGTGGATCTGATGCCGGTGCTTGATTCAATACCTGAGGATGAAAGAACCACGGATTATTTCCTTAGCTTTCTGGCTGGAGAGCTGTCTGTGGAAAAGAGCGATATCATAGACTTTGAGCTCAATACATTTTGTATGGAGGAGCCTTGCTTTGTCGGTGTGAATGACACCATGATTTCATCACCGAGAATCGACAACCAGTCATCCTGCAGGGCACTTCTTGATGCGATAGAGGATGGAAACAGAGCTGATGGAATAAACATCATAGCGCTTTTTGACCATGAGGAGATTGGAAGTAACAGTAAGCAGGGCGCGGCCTCTATAATGCTTCACGATATGCTCAGACGTATTTTAAGAAATATGGACCTTTCAGAAAATGAAATAGATGAGAGCATATATGATGCCATGCTTTTGTCTGTCGATGTGGCTCATGCGCTTCATCCTAATAAAAAGGAAAAGATGGATATCACAAATATGCCTGTCATGGGAAAAGGCTTTTGTATCAAGCAGGCGTGCTCGCAGTCGTATGCTACGGATGCGCAGGCTATTGCTATTCTATGTCAGCTGTGTGATGAAAAGGGCATACCTTACCAGCGCTTTGTGAACCGTTCGGACAGCCGCGGCGGCAGCACACTGGGCTCGATTGCAGGTACGCTTTTGCCGGTAAAGACTGTGGATATAGGTATACCTATTCTTGCAATGCATTCAGCCTGTGAGCTTATGGGAGTACGCGACATGAAAGCCTTAAGCGACTGTGTGACGGCCTTTTTCGGGTACCATTAAAGGGCAGATAACCATTATGGGAAAATAAATACAGAAACCTCTTGCATAAGTTTAGTTTTCGTGTTAATATGACGTAGTAATGAAAACTACTTGTTACGGAATGGAATAGCTTTTAAAAAAGTAATTTAAACTTTTATTATCATATAGTGCAGGAGGAATAGATATGTATAAGATTATAATAGATAGCTGTGGTGAGCTCACAGATAGCCTTAAGAAGGATGGACATTTTTGCAATGTGGCACTCGAGCTTGATGTTGACGGATACAGAATCCGCGATGATGAGAGCTTTGACCAGCATGATTTCTTAAGAAGAGTAAAGGAGAGCGTAAAAGGGCCAAAGTCGTCATGCCCGTCTCCTGAGGAATATATGCAGGCCTTTGAGGGAGAGGCTGACCATGTATATGTTGTCACACTTTCGGGCAAGCTCAGCGGCTCATACAACAGCGCTGTTTTAGCAGTCAATCTGTACAATGAGGAGCATGAGGACTGTGGCAAGCAAATCTATGTATTCAATTCCCGCTCAGCATCTATAGGCGAGACACTAATCGGTATGAAGGTGCAGGAACTTGAAGAGAGTGGACTTTCGTTTGATGAGGTTGTAAAGCAGACAGAGGAGTATATAGCTTCAATGAATACCTTCTTTGTGCTTGAGACACTTGATACATTAAGAAAGGCAGGAAGATTAAGCAATCTGAAGGCTTTTGTGGCCAGCACTTTAAATATAAAGCCTGTCATGGGCTCAACCGATGAGGGCTCAATCCAGCAGCTTGGCCAGGCCAGAGGCATGAAGAGGGCACTTGCCAAGATGGTAGAGGATGTTGTGGCTGCCACAAAGGACTGTGAGCACAGGATTCTTGCAATCTCACACTGCAACTGCCCGGAGCGTGCACAGTATGTGAAGGCATGCCTTGAGAGGCTTGCCGTATTTAAGAAGATTGTCATTGTGGATACTGCCGGCATCTCAAGCATGTATGCAAATGACGGGGGCATTATTATAGCAGTATAAGGATATGGTCTTTATTTTATCGGCCGGATATATTATAATGATGGCATGGGAAATTTAGATTACACACAGGTTTTAAACAAAATAGAAAACACACGCCGTTTCGGCAATGAGCCGGGAGTGGTGGTGACAGCACAGGTCATAAAGGTGCTGAGAGAAAAAGGAAAGCAAAAGCGCATAATACCGTATATCCATGTGGCAGGCACCAATGGAAAGGGCTCGGTGTGCGCTTTTTTTTCTAGTATATTAAAAAAAGAGCATATGAGGGTAGGCACGTTTGTATCACCGCATCTGGTAGATTTTGAGGAGCGCATCACGGTTGATGGGCGTATGATATCTAAGGCGGATGTCACACGGCTTGGAAACTATCTGCTTGATATAGATTTTGGCATAGGACTTACGATGTTTGACTACTGCCTTGCCATGGCTCTTTTGTACTTTGAGGAGCAGCAGTGCGATTATATGGTCATTGAGACAGGGCTTGGAGGCAGGCTTGACTCAACAAATGCAATCGGCACACCGCAATGTGCCGTTATTACAAAGATAGGCTATGATCATATGGCTATCCTTGGCAGTGATATAGCGGATATAGCGGCTGAGAAGGCCGGTATCATAAAGGAAAACGGCACAGTGGTGGTGGAACAGCAGGATAAACGTGCCATGCAGGTAATCGAGCAGGAAGCGAAAAAAAAGCATGCACGGATAATCACTGTGGAACAAAGCGATATAGCACGCTGCAGCGGCTACGCACTGAGGCTTTGTGGCACATTTCAGTGGGAGAATGCAGCAGCGGCGGAGCTTGCGGCGCGGTATGTGCTGGGAAAGCGCTATAGCGGGCCGGGATACGAAATGCAATATGATAAGACAGAGCCAAAGAGCGAGAAAACAGACCTGAATGACAGGATAAAGAGTGCACTTGAAGAGGCTGTGTGGCCGGGGCGCATGGAGATAGTATCAAAGGAGCCGTTTCTGCTAGTGGACGGAGCACACAACAGCAATGGAGTTGATGCGCTCAAGGAAAGCCTCATGCAGATGTATCCGGGTGAGAAATTTTGCTTTTTCATGGGAGTCATGGCTGATAAGGACTATGATGTCATGATACGTGAGATTTTGCCGCTTGCTGAGGAGTTTTATACAGTGACACCGGATTCAGACAGGGCACTGCAGGCATCGCACCTTGCTGATTTTATCAGAAAAGAGGGAGTTTGTGCAACAGAGCTTTCAGGAGTTGATGAGATAAGAAAGCACCTGAAAAGAGATACGAAAAATGTTGCATTTGGCTCATTGTATTTTATTGGGGAGCTTAAACAGCACCGGATATAAGAGGATGATTCATGACTGATATTTTAAGAATTTTTAAAAGAGATATGTGCGGCATATTCCGAAATGTGCTTGTACTCATTATAGTTATTGGACTGTGCGTGCTGCCGGCGCTGTATGCATGGTTTAATATCTATGCCAACTGGGACCCGTATGGCAACACCGGAAATATAGCAATTGCAGTAGTCAATCTTGACAAAGGCTGGACGAAGAATGACAGCGAAACTGTCAATATGGGCGATGGTGTGGTAGAGTCATTAAAGCAAAAGGATACTATAGGCTGGAAGTTTGTTAAATCAGAGGAAAAGGCTGTTGAGGGTGTTAAGTCAGGCAGATATTATTCTGCACTTGTCATAGATGAGCAGTTTACCTACAGCATGTATAATGGTGTAGCTGACAATATTGAAAATCCAAGGATTACCTACTATCTCAACGACAAGAAAAATGCTGTTGCGACAAAGATAACGGACAGTGCAGCAAGTGCTGTTAAATCAAGTATTAATAAGCAGTTTATAAAGGTGCTTGCAGAGCAGGTATTTAAAGAGACCAATGTAATATCCGATGACATGAAGGAAAAGGATGCTGTGGGGCAGATGACCGGTAAGCTTGAAGCGGTATCTGAGAGTCTTGCGCAGTACGATGCCATGATAGATACGTTTATTGACGGAAATAAGGCATTATCACAGGTGTCTAAAGAAACGGGCGAAGCACTCAAAGATGGGCAGGATAAGCTTGCAAAGGGCACAGACAGGCTTGAAGAGAGTAAAAATGATCTGCAGTCCACCAGACAATCCTTTGACAGCTTTAGCGCAGATATCACATCGGCATTAGCAAAGGTGAAGAGCTCGATTGATGATATATCAAAGCAGATTTCAGATGCAAATCTGTCACAGGATGTAAATACTATTCAAAGTGATGTGCAAAATATTAAACAGTCAGCGGATGCTTTGAAAGGTAATATTGACACTCTTGAGGACAAAATCAACAAAATAAAGCCGGATATGGACGATACCCATGTCGGCACACTTATTTCCAATATAGAGCTTGTCAAGGAACAGACAAAGAGCATGATAGAAAGCACACAGTCTGTGGATTTATCGGGAAAAACACAGAATTCTGCAGAAACACTTAAGAGCGTAATGTCGGCTCTTTCATCGACCGCGTCAGCAGTGAATGATACATATACCTCACAGATAGTGCCACAGGTGGACGGCATGATAAGCAGTATGTCGTCTGTTCTTGATTCAATGCAGACCACACTTGGCAATCTAAGTCAAACATCAGGCTCCATGGCGCAGGTGTTTGACGGAGTGGACAGTACGCTTAATACACTCAATATGAGCATGACACAGCTTAAGGGAGTCATAGAATCAGCATCTGACAAGATAAATACGACACTCGACAAGCTTGAAGCAGCCTCTGAGGATGAAAAAGCTGATATCATAGTGAATCTGCTTTCGGGGAATCCTGAAAAGCTTGGCAGCTTCTTTTCAGAGCCGGTGCAGGTATCAGATAATTATATCTACGAGATAGCCAATTATGGCTCCGGAGTAGCACCTTTTTACACCACACTTGCCATATGGGTGGGAATGACTATACTTGTTTCGCTGGTAAAGGTCCACGCGGATGCCAAGGGGCTTGGGAAACTAAAGCCTTCACAGCTTTATTTTGGCAGATATCTGACATTCTTTTTACTGTCACAGGTACAGACTTTTATCATTGTGCTAGGTGATTTATACCTGCTTAAAATACAGTGCGTGCATCCGGTTTCATTTATTGTGACAGGCGCAGTGACAAGCCTTACATTTTCACTGCTCATATATTCTCTGACCATATCCTTTGGCGATATAGGAAAGGCACTGGCGGTGGTTGTCATGGTACTTCAGATTGCAGGAAGCGGTGGCACATATCCGATAGAGGCACTGCCGTCATTTTTCAGGGCAGTGTATATTTTCTTCCCATTCCCATATGCGATAAATGCGATGAGGGAGTGTATAGGAGGTATGTACGAAAACACACTCGGAAAATGTTATATCACGCTTTTACTTTTTGGTGCAGCCTCTTTGGTGATAGGACTTGTGATACGAAAGCCGTTTATCAGACTCAATCATTTTATAGAGAAGCGTATGGAAGATACTGAGATGTTATAGTTAAATGTACAATTAATAAATCAATAATTGGCATATTAATATGATACTTCTGATGTGCCGTAAGCTATAAAGCGGGAAGGAAAGTATGCAGGATACAGGTAGAAACAGTAATAAAGATTCCAATATGGATAATGATATGAATAATAATGCAAATAATAATGTGAATGAGCAGCCGCCATTCGATGATAAGAGACTGCGCGAGGTGTACGATAAGCTGGTCGGATATGAAAAGACCATCCATGAGCAGAATCAAAAACGGATAAAAATAGGATTAAGGTGCATATACATCATTCCGCTCTTTTTTCTTGTGCTGCTGATGATTGTACCGGACAGTTCAAAAATCATTTTTCTTGTGCTGTGGATAGTGAGTCTGTTTGCTATCGCAGTGTATTTAATCGGAGTCGAGTATGTGGACTATAAGCTGCAGGAGAAGATGAATGAGATAAGCGGCAGTGATGCGCAGAATATGAGCGTGAGTCCTGTCGTGCAGATTGAGGACAGGGTGCATGAAATAGCCGAAAGAGTGGAGCAGAGATTTGATACGATGCAGCAAAGTACAGGGGAGGATGCCGAGCAATGAAAAAAATATTTCAAATATATCTGGCTGACCTGAAACGTATATCCACAAATGTGGTTGCCATAGTCATTATTATGGGGCTTGGCATCATCCCGGCTTTGTACGCATGGTTTAATATTATGTCCAACTGGGATCCTTACGGAGAGGAAGCTACATCACAGATGCACATAGCAGTATATTCTGAGGATGAGGGGATGAGTGTCGGTGATTTAAAGCTATGTATGGGAGACAGTGTCATAAAGGGACTGAAGGAAAACGATGCAATTGGCTGGATTTTCACAGACAGCAGTAAAGAGGCACTGGAGTATGTTTATAGTGGAAAGTGCTATGCAGCCTTTATTGTGCCGAAGGATTTTTCAGCTGATATGCTTAGCTTCCTAAGCGGTGAGCCGGTCAATCCGCAGATAGAATACTATGAAAACAGCAAGAAAAATGCCATAGCAACAAAGATAACCTCAAAGGTCAAGACCACGGTGCAGCAGTCTGTAAACTCTTCAATGGTGAGCACGATTACGGAGGTTGCGTCAAAGTCGGGAGAGTTCATAGTGGGAGACGGCAAATCAGGCGATAACCTGGCCGGAACAGTTGTTGACAAGCTAAAGGATATGGATACGACTCTTTCTACATATGCAGGCATGCTCGATACATTTGCCATGCTTACGGATTCAGCAGACAGCCTGATAGGCTCGACACAGTCACTGCTTCCGAGTGTGCAGGGGCTGATTGACGGGGGACAGTCATCGGTAAGCGGCATGCAGTCGTCGGTGCTCTCGGGGGCACAGACAGCACAAACCATCACACAGATGGTCGACATAAGCTTATCAAACATAAACAGCCAGCTTAATGTGCTGGAAAACTCTATACAGCTCTTAAATGCATCGGGAGTAGCTGATGCCGATACTGCGGACATATCTGTTTCCGTGGCCGGCTTTGATACGGTAGAACAGCTTGCAGAGAATACTCTTGCCGCAATTCAAGGCTTAAAGGGAGTGGATAGCTCGCAGATAGAGGCTGTCAGGAAAAATATCCAAAGCATTAAAACACAGATAAAAGACCTTAAGTCTGATACTGAATTGACGGCAGATAAGCTAAAGCTTCTTAAGGAATCGATAAAAGCCGATGTGTCAGGTGCCAGGTCTGCAATAGATACACTTAAAAATACGTTTGACCACAGCGTGTCACCTAATCTCACAGGAGCGGTATATGATATAGAATATGCACTTATTGAGACACAGTCCATGCTTGGTTCTCTGGACAACAGCTTCCCGGATATACAAAAGGCACTCGATGATTATTCGGCAGTTCTTAAATCAGGAAATGCAGATATTGTAAATACCAGACAGTATGTACAGCAGATCAGAGATGGTTTGCAGAATGTTATATCAGGATTTGATAATTTGTCAAACGATGAGCAGTTTAATGAGATTGTAAAGCTGCTTCAGACAGATCCGACACTCATTGCGCAGTTTGTGACATCACCGCTGTCTATGGATGAGCAGAAGATATATGAGATATCCACATATGGCTCAGCCATGGCACCGTTTTACACAGTGCTGGCTCTGTGGGTGGGAGGTCTTATAACTGTTGCACTTGTGAAAACAAAGGTAAAGGACACTGACGATATAAAATCACTTGGCAAAGTAAACAGCGTGCATAAGTTTTTTGGCAGATATATCACATTTTTTGTGATAGGACAGCTGCAGACACTTGTGACAGTGCTCGGTGATTTGTTCTTTGTCGGAATACAGTGCAGGCATCCGTTCCTTTTCTGGTGTGCAAGCGCACTGACAAGCCTTGTATTCACGCTTCTTATGTACTCGCTCACAGCAGCCTTGGGCAATGTGGGACAGGCTGTAGCAGTAGTCATTATGGTCATTCAGGTGGCAGGCGCAGGTGGCACATTCCCGGTTGAGGTGCTGCCACAGGTGTACAGAGCACTGTATAAGTTCATGCCGTTTAACTATGCCATGAATGCCCTAAGAGAGTGCGTGGGAGGCATGTACCGCTTTGATTATTGCAAGGATCTTGCTATTCTTCTTATATTTATAGCAATATCGCTTGTGATCGGACTGCTGCTTGGGCGTCCGTTTGGAAAGCTTAATACCGCTATTGAAAAAAGTAAGAAAAAGTCAGGCCTTATCTTATAATAGTAAAAAAAGCTATATAGAAACTTAAGTTATAGTTAGTATAAAAAAATAGTACTAGACATTTTTTTTCTATTGTACTAGAATGAGCATAAATGATAGTAGACCCGATATATGATAACGCTAGGTTATATCGGATCCGTAAAGAAACGGAGGATATAAAGATGGAAAAGAAGGATATCGATTGGTCAAACCTTAGTTTTGGCTACCAGGAAACAGATTACAGCTATGTTTCTAATTATAAAGATGGAAAGTGGGACGATGGACAGCTCACAAAGGATCATACAGTGACACTTAATGAGTGTGCAGGAGTATTCCAGTATGCACAGACATGCTTCGAGGGACTTAAGGCATACACAACAGAGGATGGCAGAATTGTCTGCTTCAGACCTGACTTAAACGCACAGCGTCTTAAGGATTCATGTGAGAGACTTGAGATGCCTGTATTCCCGGAGGATAGATTTGTAAAGGCAGTTGAGGAAGTAGTAAAGGCAAATGCTGCATGGGTTCCACCATACGGCTCAGGCGCTACACTCTATATCAGACCATACATTATGGGAACAAATGCGGTAATCGGTGTTAAGCCTGCTGATGAGTATCAGTTCAGAATCCTTGTAACACCTGTAGGACCATACTTCAAGGGTGGCGCAAAGCCAATCACAATCCGTGTATCAGACTTTGATAGAGCAGCACCTCACGGAACAGGACATATCAAGGCTGGACTCAACTATGCAATGAGTCTTCATGCTATTGTAGATGCACACGCACAGGGCTTTGCAGAGAATATGTACCTCGATCCTGCAACACGTACAAAGGTAGAGGAGACAGGTGGAGCAAACTTCATCTTTATCACAAAGGATGGCACATTTGTTACACCTAAATCAGACAGCATCCTGCCATCAATCACACGCCGTTCATTGATGGTAGTTGCAGAGAAGTACTTAGGACTCAAGGTAGAGCACAGAGAGGTACTCTTTGATGAGGTAAAGGATTTTGCTGAGTGTGGACTCTGTGGAACAGCAGCAGTAATCTCACCGGTAGGAAAGATTGTAGACCACGGCAAGGAAATCTGCTTCCCAAGCGGTATGGATGAGATGGGACCTGTCACAAAGAAGCTTCGTGACACACTTACAGGCATTCAGATGGGCCATATTGATGGACCGGATGGATGGGTTCATGAGATTAAATGTGATTAATTAAGCGTGATTAATAAGAATATGCATTTATAATAAGGCACCGGGTATTATGTTATGTCATAATATCTGGTGCTTTTGTATTATTTTACATATTATTTTATGTGGCATAATAATAAGATTTGTGCTAAAATATTTTTAAATATATGCAAATGTTTATAAAAGCTTGGAATAGTTATATAAAAGCACACAAAAGAGATGACCGGGGATAATTAAATGGACGAATATGAAAAGATAAGACAGAGAAAGCGAGAAGAATATAGAAAGAGGCACCGCGCCCAGGTTAGAAGGAAGCAGCTTATTAACAATTGTATTGTGATAGGCATGATAATACTTATAATTGCAACGATAATCATAGTGGGAGTTTTAAGGGGCAAAAAGGTAAAGCAGGAAGAGGTAAAGGCAGAGGTGACGACTACTCTCTACAATCCGATACAGCCAAAGCTCGATGTACAGCTGCTGACACCCAATCCGTATTCCAGACCACAGAAGGCACTAGAGAAGGTAAACGGCATAGTTGTCCATTATACAGCAAATCCGGGTACGTCAGCCAGACAAAATAGAGACTATTTCAATGGTCTGGCAGAGACCAAAAAGACCAAAGCAAGCTCACATTTTGTTATAGGATTAGAGGGTGAGATAGTGCAGTGCATACCTTGCAATGAGATATCGTATGCATCTAATAACAGAAACAGTGACACAATATCGATAGAGTGCTGTATAGAGGATGAGACAGGAAAGTTTAACGACAGCACATACCAGTCGCTCATAGAGCTCACCACATGGCTTATGGGTCGGTATGATCTGAGTGCTGATGATGTAATAAGACACTACGATGTGACAGGCAAGAAGTGTCCGCTATACTTTGTGGAGCATGAGGATGCGTGGGAGCAGTTTCACAAGGATCTGGATACATACATCGAAGAAAATGGTGTGCCAAAGGAAGAGGCAAGCCAAAACTGACAATATACAATAAATTAAAGGATGATTTAAAAAATGAAGGAAATTATCGGAAATCTGTTAAAAAAAGAGAATGTACGTCAGAATCTGAGCAGCCTCAGACAGGAGATTAAAGATGAAAATGCATTAGCAGAGGCTCTAAAGCTGCTTGCAGGAGAAGATGAGCTGCTTGTGTCGTTTATGGGAGCAGACGATGCAAAAACCAGAAAGAACGCAGCGCTTCTGATAGGAGATCTTCATATGTCACAGCTTTCTGATGAGGTTTTTAAAGCATACGAGGCTGAACAGATGCGCTTTGTAAAGGGCTCATATCTGGCGGCGCTGTCACAGCTGGACTGCAAAGAGCTTTTGCCACAGCTTATGGAGCGTGCAAAAGAGCTTGAGCATATGACGGTCACAGCTGAAAATAGGAAGCATATTGAGGAAGAATTAAACGGGATAAATAAAATCCTGATTAAATATAATGGGATAAAGCACCATACACCTGTGCTCGAGGGAGTAAAGGCTGAGCTGCTTCTGATGACAAACCGCCTTCACAGAGAGGTGGTACGACGTCAGATACCGGTTAAGGATACAAAGCTGCATCCGCTTGGAGTGCTTGTAAAGACTGACAATATACCTCTTATCATGCAGGTGCGCACATTCAGAAAAATGTACTTTACCATACATGCAGCATCGCTTCTGCCAAAGGATGCACAGGAAGCAGCCGGACTTCTTGCAGAGTCAGATATGTATGATATATTAAGACGCATGCACCGGGAGGGTGGTCCGTTTTACTATCGTATTGAGAGCACGGCAGATGCGGCGTACCAGAGCAGGCTTGCGAAAGCTATCGATATGCATTTTGCGGGCAGGATGATCAATTCACCAAATGATTACGACGTGGTGATTAAGCTCATACCGACAAAAAATGACAATTTTTTTGTCTGCATGAGATTATGTTCCATACAGGATAATAGATTTGCGTACAGAAAGAATGTGCTTCCTACGTCGATGCATCCGTCACAAGCGGCACTTATTGTTTCACTTGCAAAGCCGTATCTTAAGGAAACGGCACAAATCATGGATCCGTTCTGCGGAGTTGGTACACTGCTTATAGAGCGCGCACATTTAGTCCCGGCACGCGAGATATATGCTACAGATACCTATGGAGATGCAATCACTATGGGCAGAGAGAATGCTGCGTTTGCTAAAACAAGAATTAATTTTATACACAGGGATTTCTTTGATTTCAGACATGACTACAAATTTGATGAGCTGATTACGGATATGCCGGTTCGTAACCGACAGACCAAGGCGGAGATGGAGCTTTTTTACGAGAGGTTTTTCGACAAGGCCGCAGAGCATCTGGTATCCGGCGGAATCATAGTCATGTATTCAAATGAGATTGGGTTTGTGAAGAAACAAATCAGGCTGCGTGTCGAATACCGTCTGCTTCAGGAGACATGTATTCTCGATAAGAATGACTTTTATTTGTTTGTTATCAGGTATGAGGATTGATTTGCGTGAGTTTTTAGGAGGAAAATATGTCAGATTCCAAGCTTTTTCAAAAAATACAGGATTATTTCTGCATGGTCAACGGAATATATTTGTCGTGTCTGACAAAAAAGGATGGAGTCATGACAGAGGTGTGTCAATGTAACGATAAATGGAAGAGTATGCTTACCTTTATTGGTGAGGAAAAATACGAAAACCTTCTTTTGAGACTGTCGGACTGCAGGGTTGAGAATCTCATAGATGAACCTCTGGATAAGGAATATATCAGGCTGTATGGTCTGATTGTAAGAGTGGACAATACCAACGATATATATTGGTTTATAGCTGCGGCAATTGATGAGCAGATGTCTAATGATGAGAGAAACATGCTTCCTGATGGCATAATTATTACCAGTGAAGCACGTTTTAACAGAACAATTGAGTTCCTGGAGACTATGACCAGACAGCTTTTGATCACAATGAGAGATGAGGATGCTGCGAATGAGGCACTTTCGCTTATCAGGAAGTCAGATGAGGAAATCAAGAAACAGTTTCATATGCTTGAGGCTATCAATTCTGTTATAAAACTGCTTGAGATGGATGGAAGCTTTACTGATATGGCTCAAAAAGCACTGGAGAGTGCAGTTACTACCATAAAGCTTACCGGTGCTTTTATCATCCGCAAAAACGTGGACGGCATGCATTTGGATGTGATTGTAAGCTATGGCAGAAAGCCGTTTGATACAATATCAATTACTGAGGTGCCTTTTTTTACCGGAAAGCCTTACATTATATCATCAGACTCTGTGATGCCGGAGAAATTCCGCCTTTTCATGGAGAAGCAGGCTATGAGGGCAGCCATATTCCAGCCTGTAAATATAGATAACAGGACTCAGATGTATGTGTGCTTTTTTGATGAGAAGGATGACAGAAGCTGGGAAAAATATGATGTGAAGTTTTTAAATGATACGAAGCGCGTCATTCAAAGTATTCTCACAAAAAAGATAACAACCAACTCGCTTGCAGGCTCCTATGCTTCGCTCGAAGCGATACTGGAAAACTCAGGTTGCGGTATATACGTGGCTGATATGTCTAAGTCAGAGATACTTTACATGAATAATTACTGTAAGCAGCTGCTTTCAAATATTATCGAACAGAACAAGCTGGAAAAATATATTTTTTCCCATACTGCAGAGAGCCGGAGCTTTACAGAGGTCTACGTGACGGAGGAGGATAAGTGGTTTGATATTCATCGCACAGGCATAGTGTGGGTGGATGGCCGCAAGGTGCAGCTCGTTACACTGTATGACATCACACAGAAGAAGCGTTATCAGCAGCGCATTGAGAACCAGGCCAATAATGATTTCCTGACAGGGCTATATAACAGGATGAGATGTGAGCAGGATCTGGCTAAGTTTATAGAGGATTCAGTGAAAAACGACACCAGAGGTGCGATGATTTATATAGATCTGGATGATTTCAAGCATATAAATGACGGGCTTGGCCATCAGTACGGAGATGTGCTTTTAAAAGCTATATCGCACAGCCTGACACAGGTGAAGGAAATTGAGAACCACTGCTACAGGATGGGTGGCGATGAGTTTATCGTCATAGTGACAGGAAGCTCTGTTGACAGGCTGGAGAGTATCATTAATGATATACAGCAGATATTTGTCAGACCGTGGTTCTTGAAGGGAGAGGACTATTACTGTACAATAAGTGCCGGAGTGGCATTTTTCCCGACAGATGCAAGCACTGTGGAGGATGTCATAAGAAGAGCTGATATAGCTCTTTTCAATGCTAAGAAAGAAGGAAAAAACCGTATAGAGTTCTACAACGAGGGTATTGATGGCACAAGCACAAAGCGTCTTGACCTGGAAAAGCACATGAGAAAAGCCACAATGAATGAGTGCGATGAGTTCACCGTGTACTTTCAGCCGATTATAAACGTGAAGGGGGAGGATGTCTGTGCAGGTGCAGAGGCTCTTGTCAGATGGAATTCAGCAACCATGGGCTTTATAAATCCGGTTGACTTTATACCGCTTGCTGAGTATCTTGGGCTTATAAACCCAATCGGGGAGCATGTATTAAGAGAGGCAGCGAAGCACTGCAGGTACTGGAATGACATGGGACATCCTGACTACAAGGTCAACGTAAATCTGTCTGTGGTGCAGCTGCTGCAGAATGACATAGTCAAGAAAATCAAAGGCATAATTGACGAGGTGGGCATAGAACCGGGAAATCTGTGTCTTGAGGTGACAGAGAGTCTGGCAATCAATGACATGGTGCGCATGAAGCGGATACTCAGTGAGATAAAAGCGCTTGGTGTTAAGGTTGCACTGGATGATTTTGGTACAGGATATTCATCACTCAACCATATCAGGGAGATGCCTCTTGATATCATTAAAATAGATAAATGCTTCATTGAACATCTTGGGGAGGATGATTTTTCTGATGCATTTGTCAAGATGGTTACAGAACTTGCCAACACAATAGGAGTACATGTCTGCGTGGAGGGAGTTGAGACTGACAGGCAATATGCTATAATTAAGAAGATGGGAATATATTACATACAAGGGTATTTCTTCGATAAGCCAATGTGCATAGAAAGCTTTGAGGAGAAATATATCTGACGAAGAAGGTGTAACATGCACGAAGAAGATATAGAAAAAAGCACATGCTGCTATACAATGAAGCAGGTAGAAGAAAAAATGGATGACTATGGCCAGATTTTTGACATAGTTCGTCTGATAGATGAAGAGCGCATATCGCGTATGGAGAATAATTGTGACAATCAGGATTCTATTGACCCATGCCCATGCTATTCATTTTGGAAGAAAAATAAACAGTGCTCAAACTGTATCACGGCCAAGACCATCAAGGATAAAAGGCAGCGTGTCAAGATAGAGTTTTCGGGCACTGATTCGTATCAGGTCATATCAAGGTACTACAATATAGAAGGCAAGAACTACGTGATGGAGCTTGTTAACCGTATGGATGGCAATACGCTGATGGACGAAGAGGTTCGCAAAAAGCTTGAATCCAAGATAGTAAGCTACAAGGAAAAGCTATACAGTGATGCGCTGACCGGTGTTTACAACAGGCGCTTCTATGAGGAAAATGTCAAAAACAGCAAGATAAATGCCGGTATAGCCATGCTCGATGTCGATGATTTTAAGCTGTACAACGATTCACTGGGGCACATAGCCGGTGATATGGCGCTGTGTGCTTGTGCTGATACGATAAAGGGCTGTATCAGAAAGAGCGATCTGGCAATCCGTTATGGTGGTGATGAGTTCCTTATTATCATATACGATGTAACAGAGGATGAGTTCCGCAAAAAGCTGATGGATATACAGGATGCGGTAAACAAGACAGTCATTCCCGAGTATTCAAAGATACAGCTGCAGGTCAGCATAGGTGGGGTGATTTGTACAGATGAGACGGTGGCGGATGCAGTGCTGCGTGCGGATTCGCTTATGTATATAGCGAAAAACAGAAAGAATATTGTGATAATTGAAAATGATGAGGATGTCACAAAGGAGGAGCTTGACGAGATAAAACAGCAGGTGCTCATAGTGGATGATGCCATATTAAACCGTGAGCTTTTATCTGAAATGCTCGGAAACGACTTTAGAATACTCGAGGCATCAAATGGTGCCGAGTGTGTAGAAAAGCTCAAGGAGTATGGTACCGGAATATCAATTGTGCTTCTTGATATGATGATGCCTGTCATGGATGGGTACGAGGTGCTTGACTACATGAACAAGAACCACTGGATTGATGATATTCCTGTTATCATGATATCGGGAGAAGATTCCGAGAGCTATGTGAGAAAGGCCTATGAGATGGGCGTGTCAGATTACATAAGCAGGCCTTTTGATGTGAAGGTGGTTTATCAGCGTGTGATTAATACAATAAAGCTCTATGCCAAGCAGCGCAGGCTGATTCGTATGGTGACCGACCAGATATACAGACGTGAGAACAATAATAAAATCCTGATTTCAATTTTAAGCCACATAGTCGAGTTTAGAAATGGTGAGAGTGGAAGTCATGTTATTCATATTAATAAGCTCACGGATATGCTGCTCAAGGAGCTGGTTGGCATAACGGACAGGTATGACATAACAGGCGATGATATAGAGCTGATAGCAACAGCTTCAGCACTTCATGATATTGGCAAGATCGGCATAGATGATGCCATCTTAAATAAGCCGGGCAGGCTCACAGATGAAGAGTTTGAGGTGATGAAGACTCATGCTGTGATTGGCGCAAGGATGCTGGATGACCTGGATGCCTACAAGGGGGAAAAGCTGCTCAAAACAGCCTGGCAGATATGCCGCTGGCATCATGAGAGATATGATGGTAACGGATATCCGGATGGCCTGAAGGGAGACGATATACCAATCTCGGCACAGGTGGTATCTGTAGCCGATGTATATGATGCTCTGACAAGCGATCGCGTGTACAAGAGAGCGTTTTCACATGAAAAGGCAATGCAGATGATTCTGGATGGAGAGTGCGGACAGTTCAATCCTGTTCTTCTACAGTGTCTGGTCAATATACAGGACCGGATAAAGGATGGGCTGGACTAGCTGAAATGCATAATAAATGAAAAAATATATGTAAAAATAGAAATTAAGTGTTGACATATTTGGTTTGATTTGATATTATATCAAAGTCGCGTGAGACAAGCGACAGAAAATCAAATATATGCGGAAGTGTCGGAACTGGCAGACGAGCAAGACTAAGGATCTTGTGATTATTG
>ERZ1026852.107-NODE-107-length-58100-cov-4.904832_pt1 | contig 58100 bp, 65 predicted proteins | sample MGYA00380156_ERZ1026852 | MGnify/ENA primary metagenome ERZ1026852 (study PRJEB33269, sample SAMEA4719792) | human gut metagenome | biome: human-associated habitat; feature: organic feature; material: feces | place: Cameroon | collected 2013-10 ...
GAATTATGATAATCGTTCACAACAAACAAGCATATCCTATGGCTCGACCAACCAATATCGGCAAGGCTCTACAGACAGCCGACAAACTGAACGGGAGAAACTTGCCGAAAGCTACGCAGCAACTATCGCCAGACTTGCAGCGGAAGACGACGCTCGTGCTGGAAAAGTACGGTAGCCGTGACGAGTTCCTCGTGACGATGAACCCAGACACGCAGATTTACGCCGCGCGCCACCAGGATAGGGCGTTCTTCGGTGAGGCTCCAACACTTGCCACGCTGAAAGCCGCATACGGCCCCAACACGCCGACGATGTGGCTTCTTCCGCAGATATTGGACCTCGTGCTTTACTGCAACAGCAAAGGTACGCTCTCCGACCGTCAGGCGCACTTCCTTGCCGAGGCGATAGCGAACGATTACTACTACCTCAAGGTGTCGGAGTTCTTGCTTTTCTTCTACCGCTTCAAGCTCGGCAATTACGGCAATTTCTACGGGGGTGTTGATCCGATGCTGATAACTATCGCTCTTGGGAAGTTCATCAAGGAGCGGAACGATGTAATCATCAGGAGGGAGCAGGAGGAGGCGCAGACACAGCAGGCGAAATTCTCGGAGGACGCAATAACGCCACAAGAGTATTGCCGAAGGGCTGGCTTCCCACAGTTCACCGATGTGGTCGAGGTGGCAAGGCACAAGGCGAGGTGCGACAATTTCATAGACACGCTGTGCCGGCTTATCCACACACTTTGCATTATTGCTGAAAGCCTTGAACAACAACACGTTAAATAAAGTTGGTCGGAAATCAAAAACGGCGATTTTCTGAACCGACTTTGCTTAAAAAATATTATCTTTACAGTGTAATTAATTAAAAGTCAAACATTTAATTCTTAACTTATGGAAATAATCAAGAAAAAGTATGAAGAGATAAAACAGAAGCACCCTGGGTGCGTGGTTCTCTTCCGCGTAGGTGACTACTACGAGTGTTATTATGACGATGCCGATACCGTTTCAAGTGCGTTAAGCATCGAACTACAGCAAGACGGTGAGCGGAAAATGGCAGGTTTCCCCTTTCATGCGCTGGACAACTATTTGCCTATGCTTATTCGCCATGGTATCCGTGTGGCGATAATGGAAGAAAGTAAAATTCAGCCTGAGAATACGGGCGAAGAGTTGAAAGACACGAAATCATTGGCTGTGAAAAATATCAACCTTTCGCTGATAGAGCCAAGTCCGCTAAATCCGAGAAAGACCATTGATGAAGAGGGTATCCGTGAACTCGCTGACAACATTCTCCAGCACGGACTGCTCCAGCCTATCACGGTGAGGACGATTGAGGCAGACAGCAAAGACCCTGTCGGTCACTTTGAAATCGTGTGTGGTGAGCGTCGTTTCAGGGCGTTCAAGCTGAATCTTGAACGTGCTCCAGGTTACACGAAAAAAATTCCGTGCATCGTCAGGGAAATGAGCGATGCCGACGCGCTCGACGCTATGATTACCGAGAACCTACAGCGCAAGGATGTCGATCCCATTGAGGAAGCGTTCGCATTCGGGCAGCTGAACAAGCATGGCAAATCCATTGATGAAATCGCAGCGCGCTTCGGCAAGTCAAAGCGTTTCATCACCGAGCGCATCAAGCTTGACAGTCTGCTTCCGGAACTGAAGAAGATGGTCACCGATGACAAGTTGCACATCGGAGCCGCCATGCACATTTGCAAACTCACCGAGGGCGAGCAGCGCAAATTCCTTGCCGAGTGCGCTGACGAGGAAGAGGTCACCAAGAGCGACGCGGAAAAGTTCACCAATTACCTTTTCATGGAAATAGAGGGTGCTGATTGGGAAAGTGATTTTGAGGGCACCTGCAACAGCACCTGTGCAAAGTGTCCGTTCAACAACGCGAATGCCGGTTGCCTGTTCTATGAGATGAAACCTCACGACGCTGTGTGTACCAACCGCGACAAGTGGAACGCAAAGAGGAACTCATGGTTGCTGCACATTGTCGAGGAAAACGCAGATGTGCTGGTCAAGAGTGGATGCAAACTTGAGGCAGGCAAGACTGTAGTCGTGGTGTCCGATGTGGAGGATTACTACAAAGAGCGCAACAAAGAGTATGAACCGCTCATACAGCGCATCAAGGATATGGGTTTCGAGGTGGTAAAAAAGAATGACTACTTTGAGGGTTATTCCAGTTACCGAGAGGACGACGAGCGACTTCAAGATAAACTTGCGAAGAATGAGGTGTACCGTTGCCTCGTCGTTCAGGCCACTTGGAGAGGGACGGAGATACGCACTCTCTACTACTCGTTCAAGAGCGATGGGGGAACCCAGGAGAGCAGTGAAGAGGTGCAGGCAATGCGGCTTGTGGCCCAGTACAGAGAAAACGAGCGCAAGAAATCATCAGGCATAGCTGCAAAACTCCGTGCGCTGCTCAGTGAAATTCAGCCAACAGATTTCAGCAAAGAGCCGCTTTCGAAAACAGAAAGCCTGGTTCTGCTGGCATTGATACTCAGGAACACCTCGTATGAGTTCCGCAAAGAAATCGGACTCGATGTCCAGACAACGAGTGAGCCGAAAGTGTTGAGCTATGCGAGAGAACACACTGGAGATGTTCACAAAATCTGCCGTGGCTTCATTCGCGACGAGTTGGCATCTGCCCCTGCAGAGTATAACCTCGACCTTCAAGAGTGCCAGCATGTGCTTCTTCAAGAGTGGGCAAAAGAGAAATCCAATGAGGTGATTGCCGAAATGGAGGAAAAGATGGCAAAGAAGCAGTCTAAGATTGAGGAAAAACTCACCGCCCTCGGCTACAACACAGACGGCACTAAAATAGACGCCTAATGGCTACCGACCGGTTAAACGAATACGAGAGGGGCATCATTGTCCCCCTCGTTTGTGATATGCTGCGGAAGTCGTGCGGTCGCCCGCTTCCGTCGAGTGTCATAGCAGAAGGCATCCGCAGCCGTGGGTTCACAGTCACCACAAGATGTGTCCGCCGTGTCATCAATCACATCAGGTGCACAGGAATCATTCCCTGTGTGGCATCAAGCCCAAAAGGCTTTTTCGTGGCATCTAACGAGCGTGAGATTACCGAGTGCATATACACACTTGCGAGTCTCGCAGACTCAATACAGGAAGTCATAGACGCATTAAAGCGACAACGATATGTGAAGTTTAACATCTAACAGCACAAGAATCATGAGATTATTCAAGAGATTATTCAGCAGAGGCAAGCCATGTGACGCTTCGCCAGTGCTAAGACCGATTGCGGTCAAGTCAAGGGAACAAGTAGAGGAAGAGAAATGGGAGCAGCGACGCTGGGAGCTGACCCGATACCTCGTAACTCAAGACCGGCGATCCGTGGTGCTCGGAAAACTCCAGGCATCACCAAAGACAATAGCACGCAAGGCGAGGGAACTTGCCGACGCGACAGTAACCGAGTTGAGAACCGTAAACTACAGCGAGCATGGAAGAGAAACAGAAGATTGATGGAAGCGCAACTGGGCGTGACCTCATCGAGAGGTACACCCCTCACGCATGTTGCCTCGGCTCCGTGCTTGGAGCGCTGGGCATGGGATTTGTTGTATATTTAATTTGCACGCTTATCAAGTCAATGTTATGAGCACAACATCAGTATTCCTAATCGTGTATGGCGTTGGTGTAGTCGTCAACGCCATAGGAGCCGCCTCCATCTGGGACGATTTGATGGAGGAAGGTCGGCTCGTGAAAATCCGCATGGCGGTCGTCGTGTTCTTCGTCGCCGCATCGTTCGCAACGTGGGTGTATATGATTTTATACCTGCTCACGTCTGTCGTCAAGACAGCGTTCAAAAAGCGAAAAGACAATGAAGAGGACAATGATTAACGAATTCGGGCCATTCTACGAGGCTCCGTTGATGTGCGGAGCCTGTAAATGCTCGATAAACGGAAGACGTGGCGCATCGGGCGGGAAAACCTGGTGCGTACTGTTCGAAAAGAGGAAGAATTACTACGACAGCCCACCGAAGCGATGTGCGGAAATGTTTGAAAAGGCACTTTCCATCGGTGGTGATGTCGTAATAGTGGCGAAAGAGTGATGAAAAGGGTAATCCACAAGTACAAGGTCGGCGAGACGGTGCTGCTCCATGGGCGCGAGGTCACCATTGAGCGAACGGGAACAAGCGTGAACATACGCCCTGTTTACTTGATTGGTGGCGTGTGGTATCTTGAAAAGGTGCTCACGGAGTGGTTTCCGCCTTGTCCGATGTAAAAAAAACACGGTAAAAACTGCTGTTTTCTCGAAAAAAATTACTATATTTACAATGCCTAAAGGGCATAAAGTCAAACATTTAATTAATATTTTCTATGACACAAATTGATTTGGAATTGAAGTCAATGGCGAAATCCGCATTGCGTGGATATATCTCAAGAAATTCAGCCATTGACTGGGAACAACGCCGCTACGAGATTGCAAAGGATGTTTTATGTGCGTGTTTTGCTTCCGGTAGAACAGATTGCATCAGTACTGTTGATTATGCCGTTAGTGTAGCCGATGAACTAATCAGTGTACTAAAGGAAGGAGGTGAGAAATGAACCCCAAAGCAACAACCATTGAGCAGAGTCGCAAACTGCTCGAACTGGGACTTGACCCAAAGAGTGCGGATTTCGCATGGCTTGGCGAAGACGGTTGTTTCGTTAATACATCTTCTTGTGAGCTTAAAGACACAGAAACCCCTGCATGGTCGCTTGAAGCACTTATCGACGCGCTGCCATCAGGCACAGCATTCATCTCCAAAGGTCGTTTAGTCTATAGCATATCATTTCGTAAAGGCGGAGGTGGAGACGAAAATTTTGTAAGCACAAGCTACTCAAAAAGTTTAATCAATCAAGTTTTTGAACTTGTCGTATGGATGTTTGAAAACGGCTATATGCAGAAAGGAGTGTTAAAGGACTGATGGAAAGCAAAGAACCAAAAGCGAGGCGATGGACGCAGTGGGAGATTGGCTACCTGAAAAAGCACTACGCCAATCGCACCTGCGCCGACATCGCCGTGTGGGTTCACCACTCGCCACGAAGCGTGCAGGCGAAAGCCTTTGCCCTCGGCTTGCGCAAGGACAAGGCGTTCATGCGTGAGCGCAGGAGTGTCGGAATGTTCAGAAAAGGCACCCGACCGTTCAACAAGGGTGTCAGCAGTAAAGAGTGGATGAGTGACGATGGAATGCAGAACAGCGCCAGGACGCAGTTCAAGCCAGGCCGTGCAAACCCCAATTCTCCCACTCTGCGGCCAGTGGGCTATGAGTGCCACCGCAATGAGGGGGGCAGAACTTACATTTGGATAAAGCCTGAGGGCAGACGCATGATGCCGAAGCACCGCTGGCTGTGGGAGCAAGCCCACGGTCCAATCCCCAAAGGGCATTGCGTTCAGTTCAAGGACGGCGACACGCTTAACTGCGTACTGGCAAACCTCTACCTCATCAGCAGGAAAAAGCAGGTGAGGAAAAACTTCGATGACCTGCCCGACGATAGAAAGGCGGAGGCCAGGGCGAAGATGCAAGACAACAGGAACAAATCAATCCGAGCCGACCGCCTCCGCCTCCGATGGGGACTGGAGCCAAAAGGACGGCTCATAAAAAGAGTAAAATGAACAAACGAAGTATATTGACATCTGAAAGGCAAGAACTGTTTTGCTCCTATGTCGCTCAAGTGACAGCAAAAGGCTCTGGCTTCTATGACCGGCAGATTGGCTATGTGTTCTCTTTCTTGCAGGATGCGGAGGAAATCAGCAAGAAAGGCTACAAGAAATACTACGAAGACCATGCAGCGGAACTTGTCCTCGTCGAGAATCAAAAAACCGCAGTGAGGGATTTCCTGTATTTCTGTGGCGTGAAAATCAGTGGCCAAAGGAGACGGACGATAACGAAAGCACTTGAGAAGCGAACCGCACTCGACAAAAAAGCGCAAGAAATCCTCAACGGCTTTTCGGCATGGATTGAGAAAGAAAACGCATATTCTCCCAATACAGTCAGAGGTTATATCTTCGGTGTAAAGGAGTTCCTCAAATATTCAACAACGGTCAGCACGGAGATTGTCAAGAGTTACCGATCCGCACTCGAAGCAGAGAACAAAGCTCCACGGACAATCAATATCAGGCTGAATGCTGTCGAGTGCCTGGCACGGTGTCTGGGCAAGCGTGTTGAGGTCAAGCACATCAAGATACCGAGAACCTTGAGCCTCGAAAACATTCCCACCGAGAAAGAGGTGGAAAAATTACTGGCTTACGCCAAAGAGAAAGCTCCCAAAGTTTACATTTGGCTTAGGCTCCTCTCCACCACAGGTGCCCGAGTCCACGAGTTCAAGATGTTCACCTACGAGATGATTGCCGATGGTCATGTGGACTTGAAAGGCAAGGGCTGCAAAGTCCGACGCTTCTTTTTCAGTAAGAGCGTCCAAGAGGAGTGCGCCGAATATGCCGCCAAAAATGGGCTTACTGGATATGTCGCCAAAAACAGGTTTGGCGAATTGTGCTCCACTCGTGGAATTGCACAGTATATCCGTACAGTGGGCGAGAAAGCCGGAATGCCTAAAGGTAAGTGCCATCCGCACGCTTTCCGCCATTTCTTTGCCAAGATGTATCTCAAAAGGAGCAAAACCAAGGATATTACAGAGTTGGCAGACCTGCTTGGACATTCGGGACTTGAAACAACTATGATTTACATCAAACGCAACCAGCAGGAGCAGCAAAGAATGTTTAACCGCAATGTGAATTGGTAATGAAACAAGCAATTGACAGATTAGTCGAGTACGGCTATATTCAAGGCAAGGATTTATCCATTTGCTTTGAGGAGATGTTAGACTTCTTCATCGAGTCTTTTGATGTCAAGCGAGTCATGCGCCACAAATGCGACTATGCCGCATTGTTCAAGGAGCGTGAGAAAGAAAATCCTGTGCTCTTTGAGTTGATGCGCCAATGGCTTACTCTTTCCGCACAAGGAATCGAGAAAGACGGTGCGTTTGACTTTTTCGGCATCATGTATGAGGAAATAGTGAAAGGAAAGTTCAAGTCCTCGAGCTATGGGCAGTTCTTTACCCCCCTACCATTGTGCAAAACAATGGCTGAACTTGTGTACTCGGATGCCGGCAGGACAATCAACGATTGCGCCTGTGGCAGCGGACGCACCTTGCTCGCTCACTTCGCTATCAGTGACAAGAGCAAATTCTTCTATTACTATGCCGAAGACCTCGACCCTGTGTGCGTGAAGATGTGTGCCCTTAACTTCATTGTGCATGGGATGATAGGGCAGGTTGTCAACCATAATGCACTTGAACAAAACTTCCTCGGAGCTTATGAGGTCAATGAAATCAAGTGGCCCATTCCCAACCCCTGCTGCTGCATCCGTAAATTGACCGAGCAAGAGTACTGGGCGCGTCGATACGAACTTGTGCATAGAGGCAGCCATGTAGAGAGCGCTCTGACTGAACATGCCTCTACTGAACCTGTTGCGGTTGACCACCACCCTAAACCTCAACAGTTGCATCTGTTTAATTTCTAACAAACTCAACAGCACAAATATGGCAAAAGATATTCACTTCATAGAGGATTGCCTTTATCCCTCTGACAATCTCTACGACATTCCTTGCTTGCGCTTGGATAAGCAGGCTGGGAACCTTGTGTTGCCGTTTGCCCCTTACGGCATCGGCAGAAAGAACCGACGTGCGGCCACGCTCCATTTCTACGTTGATGATTACAGATTTTCAGCGTTATGGAAAAATCCTGCAAAAATACTTGACGATGAAATTTTGGCAGCGGTGGAGCCCAACTACTCGTTGTTTGACACGACACCGCTCGCATTTGGCCTGCAACTGATTTACCAGAAGCGTTGGATAGCCCGTTATTGGCAAGAGAATGGCGTGTTGATATATGCTGATCTGAATGTGAGCAGCAAGTTCTTTGAGTATAACCGTATGGGCATCCCTGAAGGGTATAACGCATTCGCCACTCGTGGTTCACTCGGTGGGCTTGACCTTGTGAAGGCCAAGTATGAGATAGCTCAGCAGATTTCTGGGCTGGACACGCCAAACCTTGTCGTCTATGGCGGAGGGAAAGCCGTGCACGAGTTTTGTTGTGACAAGTCACTCCTGTATATTCACGATTATATGACAGCGAAGAAAGATGGGCGGGAATAGCGACAAAACTTCAGGTGGCACTCGAAATTATGCGAGCCAGCCAGGAACACTTAGAAATAGAAAAGCTGAGTATAGACGTTTTATGGGTTCTGGTGAGTATGATAAAAACAAGTCATATTTTCACAAAAGTGGAGGATTTGTTGTGGTACACGATGAACATTACTTGAAGCGAGGCGAATTAAATGCCGGCAAGAAATTGGCTCGAAAAGGCTACAAAGTGTATCTTGATAGTGAACGAAGCACAATAACAGGAGGCGCAACCAGAGATGGGAGCATTTATCACTCACCAATGGATATAAAGGCTATTGGCAAGGCTGGAAAATGGAGCATAAAGAGGGAAATGGAAAAAGCTGCCAAACAAGGTGCAGAAACTGTTGTGTTGATGCAAAGAACGAGGCGTATGACGAGAGCTTATGTTGATGATCAAATCCAAAAATTCAGAGATAATGGGACCCAAATGTCAAGAGCAAAAATCAAATGGGTAATTGTTGTAGGCATGAGTGGAAATGTTCATAGGCATAAAGTGTAAAGAGACATGGGCATATCATTCTCTTATGGTCAGCCCGTACCTGTAAAGGCCGAAATCATAGGGCTATATGCCAACCTGCACTGAACCGTCTGACATTGTGAAATTACTTAAATTTTTTTTAACTAACAAAATTATGGAAGAAAAAATTGTAAAAGCAAAAATAATTGACGGACTAAAAATATGGACATCGACGAACTACTTAACCAGAACGAGCTGCACATGGCGCAGGTCAAGCGTGCAAAGCTGAATGAACTCGGTTTCCCACCGCACGCCCTGCGGATACTCAAAGGGCAAGGGATAACCACTCTCAAAACCCTTTGCGGACACACGCGCCGGGAACTGCTGGCAGTCCGCTTCCTCGGAGCGGCGAATGTGGACGCGATAGAGCGACTGCTGAAAACAATGGATTTACAACTAAAGCAATAGAAGATTATGAGATTTTTTGAAGTAAAGGTAAAAGTCGACCGGATGATGAATTCTGGCGCGATGAAGAATGTGAGCGAGATTTACGCTGTGGACGCTATGACCTTCACAGAGGCGGAGGCGCGAACCACCGAGAGTGTCCACACCGAAGGTGTGTTCGAGGTAATTGCCGAGAAGCGTGCGCAGTACGACGAGGTGGTGTTCAATGACGGTGAGATGTTCTTCCTCGTGAAGTTCATCCTCATCACATACAACGACGGGGGAAGCGAGCGCCGGAACCCGAAGTTCGTGCTTTTCCGAGCCGAGAGCATCGACAAGGCGAAAGAGCACGCAAGAGAGCACATGCGCCTCAGCTTTTTAGAATACGAGATTGAGTACATCAAGGAGACGAAAATCGTTGATGTGCTCCTAAACGGGAACTGAAACTAAAACTCGACAGCATGGAAAATGTAAGCAAGACGATATGGGTGAACAGCACGGGCAAGCAGTTCTCCATTGACCGCCATGAGGGCATCGATGGCAAGCGTCCGTACCTGATGGTGACGGAGCACAACGACCACGGCAGGGGGCAGAGGTACAGAATCTCAATTCCCCTTCCGCTGGTGGAAAGGCTCATCGAGGCACTGCATGAGGCGTCGCAGTAATTCACCATAACCACTACTATTATGACGATAAGACCGCCCTAAAATGAACCTATTCAGCAACATTTAATCCGCTTATGATTACACTTAACAAATTGACCAAAGAGCTGCACGATGAGATGCTCAGGCGCGATGAAATCACCTCCACCACATCGCCGAGGGCGATGTCAATCCGTGTGTCACTGGACTGGAGGCGCATGGACGCCTGCCACTGGAACCGTCCGCCGCTGCATCTGAACAGCGGGTTCGTGGTTCCGCTGCACCAGGATGACGCCTGCCAGACCTACGAGAAGGAGTTCAGCGAGCGTGAGGAACTCGCCGCCGACATCATCATCGACACGGCACTCGCCATGCGCCAGCTCGGCTGCAAGAACATCGAGCAGGCCATTAAGGACCGCATCGCTTGGAGGTTGTTGAACAGTGAGGATTGATGTTGCTTTCGTGAGAATTGACGACTTAGTTTTTTATTGAAGAAATCCGAAAGCAATGGAAAGAAAAGAGATTGAAGTGCCCCTTATCACACCGAACAAGGGGCAAGTGCCCGGACTGCCGAGAAACCCGCGACTGGTCAGGAAAGAGCGATACGAGACGACCAAGCGCAGTATCGAGGAGAGCCCGGAGATGCTGGAGCTACGCGAACTCATCGTTGTGGAGTACATGGACGGCCACTATGTCGTCGTGTGCGGCAACCTTAGGTTTCGCGCCTGCAAGGAACTTGGCTACAAGACCGTGCCGTGCAAGGTGCTGCCTCCCGACACGCCACCGAAGAAACTGCGTGAGTATGCGGCGAAGGACAACATCAACTACGGTGAGGATGACAAGGACGTCATCGCCAACGAGTGGGCGGAGTTCCAGAGCGAGCTCTCCGACTGGGGCATGGAGTTCGACGCGCCGAAGCAGAAGGACAAGTTCCGGGAGAGGTTTGACGCGATGGACAACGAGACCGCAGTGTATCCTTTGATACCGAAATACGACGAGCACCACGAGTTGTTCATCATTCAGTCCTCTAACGAGGTCGACAGCAATTGGCTCCGTGAGACGCTTGACATGCAGCACATGAGGTCGTACAAGACAGGAAAGGTGAGCAAGAGCAACATCATATCGATAGCCGATTTCCGTGAGGCGATAGCCAAGAGCCTTGGAGGGGCTAAGGCATGAGCAAGTTGAGAATTGTCATACCGAGCCACAAGCGGCACGACAGGGTGTTCGCGAAGTACCTTGTGAACGACCCGATCATCTGCGTGGCGAAGAGCCAGGCGGATATCTACAGGGACTACAATCCCGACTGTGAGATTGTCGCACACCCAGATGATGTTGTCGGACTTATACCCAAGCGCAACTGGATGGCGAAGCATTTCCGTGAGTTGTTCATGCTCGACGACGATGTGGACGCCTGCAAGCGGCTGTACTGCGAGAAAGGCGAGAGCGCGAGGGTGCACGGCAAGTCGGAGATTACCTCCATCATCGAGAACCTGTACGAGATAGCGTGCCTGCTCGATGTGCACCTGTTCGGATTCACCAGCCGCATATCTCCAGTGATGTACGACGAGACCGAATACCTGTCACTCGACAAGATGATAACGGGTTGCAGCTACGGCGTGCGCTACAACAAGAACACCTGGTGGAACGAGGAACTCCGTCTGAAGGAGGACTTTTGGATAAGCTGCTACATGAAGTATTCCGAGCGGCGTGTGCTCACCGACCTGCGATACAACTTCGAGCAGAAGAACACGTTCGTCAATGCCGGCGGACTGTCGGCGATCCGCAACCAGGACGAGGAGCAACGCTCGATACTGCTTATCCGCAAGTATTTCGGCGAGGCTATCAAGCTGAAAGGTCAAGGCAACAACGGCAAGAACAAAACCAAGTCGCTGGTGCAGTACAACATCAGTGCGAGCTTCCCCTTTTGACAAAGGTTAATATAATGTTAATACGTTGAAAATCAGTGTATATATCGTAAAAAATGATTAACTTTAAGTAAAAAATGGGAAGTTTCAAACTGAGAACAAAGAACGGCTACGACTTCTATGAGGTAGCCAGCGCATTGCAGAAGAGCATCCGCCGCAACGATGTGGTGGTGGCGGCATTCTTCGGTGTCGAGCTGTGGCAGTCGGGATTCGGCAACTATGTGTGGAAAAGGCTCTACACGATAAGTGCCGAGGACTGCTGGGGGCTCATCACCCACGAGATTGACGCTCTTCACAACGGCTATGTGCTGGTGAACAGAGGAGCGAAGGAACCGAAAGGTCGCATCTTCATCGGCAAGGCGGTGATACTGCTCTGCGAGTGCTACAAGTCAAGGGACGCAGACCACCTCAACAACCTTGCGGTGGACCGCCTCGACCTCTCCGACGAGAGGGTGCTTTTTGCGCTTGACGACGCGAGGCGTGAGCCGATGGATTTGCCAGAGCCGATTGAAGTGCCGGAGTACACCTACGACGTGCACACTCGCAAGGGTAAGAAGATGGGCAAGACCAGGGAACAGTTCTTCCACGATGAGCACGAAGCCCTCACTCCGAGGGTTCCCGGTCTATTCGACAACCTTGTGCCATAGTTTAACATTCAGACCAACAGCACAAGAAAGCCTATGAGAGCAATAGTGACCGGCAGTGAGGGCTTCATCGGGAAAGCCCTGTGCCGAAGACTTGAACCGCAATGCGATGTCGTGCATATCGACACGAAGATTGGCGGTGACGCAGCCCGAATCGAGCATCTGCTTGCTGACGGCGGAATTGATGTGGTGTTTCATCTGGCGGCGGAGACAAGCGTGTTCAACGACCGCCTCGATGACATCGAGAGGGAGAATGTCCATGCGTTCATGGTGGTGGCGACCGCTTGCCGGCGCTACGGCGTGAAACTGGTGTATGCCTCAAGCAGCACAGCCAACGCCTGCAACACAACCTCGATGTACGGCATGACGAAGCACTTCAACGAGCAGTTCGCGAAAGCCTACTGCCCGAGAGCGACAGGCGTCCGGCTTCACAACGTGTATGGTCCAGCACCTCGAAAGGGAACTCTGCTGCACAATCTGATGAACTGCGAGACCTGCACAATCTACAATGGCGGACGCAACGTGCGCCACTTCACCTATATCGGCGATGCCGTGGAGGCACTTGTTTACGCCTCAACCTGCAACCGACAGCTGGTGAACGTGGTGAACCCTGTGGGCAACACCGTGCGTGAGTTCTGCGACGAGGTGGCGAAGCACATGCCGCTGAATCTGAACTACACGGACGACTTGCGGCCACTCGACAATTTTGAGCAATCGGTGAACCATTCGATTTTCACCGTACCTTTGCAATACAAAAGCATCTCAGAGGGAATATCACAGGTGTTTGAAGCATCGGAAGAAGTGATATAGATGTTTGACGCGACCGCTGGTGTGCTACGTTCAACCGGGTCACCAGCGGTTTTTTTTAATTCACTACTATGGAGAAATATTCAGGAACAACACCGTCTGGCCGCAAGGTTATAGGTCGCCTCGAAGTCGAGGACGGCATCAGCTACATTGTGACCGATGACGATATTTGGCACATGGTGCACACAAGCACCGTGAGGAAGGAGGATTGCAATGGCTAACAGTAACCCAAAGCAGACTAAGGCTTTCCGTGACAACAAGGGCAGATTTGCACGGAACACAACGGAAACACAACGGAAAATCGCACGCAAGGGTGCAGCCGCTTCCAACCAAGTGCAAACCGAGAAGCGCACGATGAAAGAGACCATTGCCAGCCTCCTCGATGTGCAGTTGGAACCCGACAAGGTGCGGCAACGCATCATCAACCTCGGTTATCCCCCCGAAATCGCCGAGAATGTCACACCACGCCTGATGATTGCGCTCGGATTCATCAACCGCTGTATGGGCAAGGGCGATCCGAATGCAATAAAGTTGATGCTTGAGGTAATTGGCGAGTATGTGGAAACTATACGCCATGAACTTCCAACCGACAAGGGAGAGCTTGTGCTCGCCCCCAAAAAGAAAGACTGATGAAATTAGAGAGGGAACTGTTTTCACCGAACGCCTTTTGGTTATGGAGGTACATGCTCGACAAGAGTGTGCGCTTCATCGTGCTTTATGGAGGCTCGTCATCTGGCAAGTCTTTCTCGGTGGCGCAGTTCTTCGCTATCCTCGCATTCTATGAGGGGTGCAACATGCTCGTTATGCGCAAGGTTGGCGCATCGATAGAGAAAACCATATACGCAGACTTCAAGGCGGCCATCAACGGCATAGATGGCCTTGCTGAGTGCTGCCGTTTCAAGCAGAACAGTATAGTGTTTAATGACGGCGGCAAGATTGATTTCAGTGGTCTTGACGACCCGGAGAAAATCAAGGGTATCAGCCAATACAAGCGTGTGTTCCTCGATGAGTTGTCGGAATACGATGAGACGGACTTCAAGCAAATCCGTCTGCGTTTGCGTGGCCAGGAGGGTCAGCAGATTGTCGCCGCTTTCAATCCGATAAGCGAGGAGCACTGGATAAAGAAGAAATGGTTTGACCGTGAGACGTGGCAGGATATTCCCATGGCGTTGACCATAGGCAATGAGACGCTTCCGCAAGAGTTGTGCGCAGTGAAGTCTGTGCGTATGAACAGCGAGAAGATGATACTCAACCCGAACACTGGTGAGTATGACCGTCATGCGCCGGACACAATCGTTATCCAGTCCACATACCTCAACAACTTTTGGGTAGTTGGCTCTCCAGACGGAAAATATGGCTACTACGACCAGCAGGCGATTGCCACCTTCGAGAACGACAGAATCAACGACCCCGACTACTACCAGGTGTATGCGCTCGGTGAGTGGGGGCATATCCGCACTGGTGCTGAGTTCTTCCCCTCGTTCAGCCATGGCGTGGTGTGCGGAAGGTTCAAGTACAACCCTGAACTGCCAATCCACATCAGCATGGACTCCAACGTGCTGCCATACGTTACTGCCACATTCTTCCAGAAAGAGTATAAGCCCGACGATGTTCAGCAAGTTACGCAGATTGACGAACTTCCGATAGAGAGCCCGAACAACTCTGCACGCAAGGCGGCGAAAGTCATTGCCAAAAGGCTGAAAGAGTACGGTTACAGCGATAAGGTGTATCTGCATGGTGATGCGTCAGGAAAGGCTGCCAACACCATTGACTGCGAGAACCGCTCGTTCTTTGACTTGGTGATTGACGAGCTTGAGCGTGAGGGCTTCGTTGTGGTGGACAACATCGGCAAGCGTAATCCGAGTGTCGCCACTACCGGCGAGTTCATCAACGCCGTGTGGGATGGGCGTGTCCCAGGTGTGTCAATCCGTATTGACAATGACTGCACAGTGAGCATAGACGATTATCAGGCAGTGCAGAAAGACGAGAACGGTGCGATAGCGAAGATGAAGGTCACCAACCCAGTGACCAAGCAGAAGTATGAGGCGCATGGCCACTGCTTCGTGGGTGATACTTTGGTGGATACTGACCACGGAAAAGTGCCGATTAAAGATGTTAAAATCGGCGACAAGGTTTTAACAAGATTTGGCTATTCTACGGTGTATAATTCTTTGTGTACCAGTAGGAGTACTCGATATTTTCATATTACTGTGTGCGGTAAAACATTGAAGTGTACCTATGACCACCCAATCTATACTACAAGAGGTTTTTTGCCTGCTTATCAGTTGAAAGTAGGCGATGAAGTATTAATTCTAAACAACGGAAATCTATGCAGAGAGAGACTACAACGTACAACGGTTTCAAGTTTCATCGCTATCCTGACGCAAAATGTGAGAGCGATAGGAGATACTTTAAAGGCTGGGCTGAAATTGACGGCGAATGGAAAAAAATCACACTCCACCGCTACATTTGGCTTGTCGAGCGTGGCGAAATTCCCAAAGGTTATCATGTTCACCACATTGATGGGAATGTCGATAACAATACAATCAACAACTTTGCTCTGCTGCTTGGGGCTGAGCACGTTAAGTATCATGGTGAGAACATGCCTGAAGAGCAAAAGGAACAGCACAAACAGCAACTCGATTCAGTCCGAGATAAAGCGGCAGCATGGAATGGGTCAAAAGAAGGAATTGAATGGCACTCGCAAAACGCAAAGAAGCAGATGGCAAAGCGTCAATATCGGACGTACCATTGCATCTGCTGTGGTAAAGAGTTTCAGAGCCGTTCGATACAAGGTGGCAAATTCTGCGGGAATAATTGCAAATCAAAGTGGAGAAGAGAGCGAGGGTTTGACAACGAGGAGCGCACTTGCCCAGTATGCGGCACTAAATTTGTTGTCAATAAGTACTCTCGGAAGAAGTGTTGTAGCAGGGCATGTGCCTGCAAGCTTAGCTGGCAGAGCCGACGTTTATGACATCTCGGTAGAAGATGCAGAGTTCATAGCGGATGGCGTGTTGGTTCATAACTGTACCGACACGCTCCGCTACATAGCACATGACTTGTTGCGCCAACAGTACACGGATTTCAGTATGGGACGAAAGAGGTCTTTGTACAGCGAGAGCGAGTTCAATATGTTCAATCCATCTACCGAGTACGACTACGAGCGCACGGCGGTTTATGTCATTCCGTCCATTGGCGGATTGTTCGTCCTTGCCCGTCTGGCACGTGTCGGTGATAGGTGGCACCTTACCGATGTGTGCAGGCGTGGTGTCAAGGGCAACGAGGAAATAGAGCAAGCAGTCATGTCTTTGCCGGCAGACCAGTACATGGTGGAGTGTCCACCTGCCTATTTCCAGATGGTGCGCAACCTGCGCAGCTCACTCGGTAATGTAAGCGTTCTGAGGATGGGCGCAGATGTTCGGACACGCATCATGGCCACGAGTGACTGGGTGCGCTCGCATGTACGTATCAACCCGGATATGCTTGGAGAGGCAGAATATGGCGAGTTCATCAACGACGTGCTGGACTATTCCGACACATCATCAGACGATACCGTAGGTGCGAGTGCCGCACTTTCCGGGCTTGCTCGCGTCATAGTGAGGAACGGCTTGTGATTTGTCAGCAAATGTTAAGGCGACAAAAAACGGCAAAAACAATGCTTTTGGGTACAAAAATTGCATATATATAAGTAAATAAAACACTATAAGTCAAACATTTAAATAATCTTAGATATGAACACTAACATTTCTTTCCCAAGCGACTTCTACGAGAAACTGTATGAAGAGATTATGAATACAGAGTTTACGCCAGAAAGTGAAGATGAAACCACTTGCCCAATGGAAATTGAGATTGGTCACTTCTTCGTAAGCGTTAATGCGAGATTTGATGTGGAGGAAGTTGATGATAGCTTTGACCACGAGTTCGGCACTCACTACGATTCACACATTGAGGTTGGCGACCTCGAAGACATCAACGTCAACAATGTTTACTTCTTCGACGATGACGCAAACATTGAGGAAGATGTCACCAATCTGTTTGACGAGGATAAATTCTGGGCGCAATTCAAGAAGTACGGCAATACAATCAACGGCATTGACATCCACTACGGCGACGAGGTGGTAGTGAAACAGTCAATGAGCGGTGGCGTATGGGAAAAGATGATTTACCTCTACACAGACACACGCCTCGGAAAACATGTGTGCACACGCTCACTGAACACAAAGTACATCATCAAGAGGAATTACGGTCAATTGCTCCCTGCAACAACTGGCTATCTCTCAATAGTTGGCAGTCCATTCTATTACCTCAAGCAACGAGTGTAATTTTTTATTTACGATGCAAAATTTATTTACAAATCTATAAATCAAGTTGTTAGCAAAGAATTGGGCAAATAAAACCATATTTCTTCGTTCGGGTCGGTTTTCAAGAATTTAGTGTTCTGCGAAACCGACCTTTTTTGTAAATATTTTTGCAAGAGACAAAAAAACTACGCATGGGCATACTGAAAACATTAGGCTTCATCACCAAGAGCGCGACACCTGTACAGGGAAGTCAGCCTGCTACCACCTCCAGCGGAATCACCGCACGGAGAATGCAGCTGATGCACGATATTGCCATGCCCTATGTTGCTAATGCCAACTGGGTGACGCTTTTCAACTCCGTGCCTGAGGTGGCTTGGCCTGTGAACTATATAGCCAGCCGTGCTGCTGGTGCGAAGTTTATCCTGAAGAGGTTCAAGGATGACACAGTGGTTTGGGACAACCAGTTTGCGAACAATCTGCTTGTCAGACCTAACGCGTTCGAGTCATGGTACCGCACACTATGGAAGCACTTCGCCTACAAGTTGCTTACCGGCAACTCATACATCAAGGCAGCCATGAGCGATGTGTTTGTCAATTCTAAGACGCTCTACAAGTGGTGTGACCGTTACATCACGCTTGAGGCTCCTAACGTTGCCATCGAGTACAAGAGCGTCATGGGCGACATGTATGGCGTTAGCGATATTGAGGACGTGGTGAACGCATACTACCACGATTACGGCAGGTTCATTCACAATCCCATCGCTCCGCAGTGCGTGTTCCGTGACACTGACGACTCGCTTGGATTCTACGAGAGCGACCCATTGAAGGCGAAGAGCCGTCTGTGCTCTGTGCTGAAAGCCATAAGTAACCTCATCGCCGTGTACGAGGCAAGAAATGTAATCTACGTCAAGCGTGGCGGATTGGGTTGGCTCGTGAGCGAGACAAGTGACGAAATGGGCACTCGTGCGCTCACTAAAGACGAGAAGAAGCAGGTGCTTGACGAGGCGGACAAGATGTATGGTTTCGGTGAAGGCAAGTACCCTTACGGCATCAGCGATGTGAAGCTGTCATTCGTCCGCACCAACCTTTCAATTACCGACCTCCAGCCTTTTGACGAGACATTGGCTGATGCGGTAGTGGTAGCTGGCGCATACGGCATTCCCCCTGTGCTGATACCTCGTAAGGACCAGGCGACATACGCCAATCAGGCAAACGCAGAGAAGGCGGTTTACACCTCGGTGATTATACCGATGGTTCAGAGGTTCTGCCAGGAGTTCACTCATTTCCTCGGTCTTGACCAGGATGGTCTTTACCTTGATGCTGATTTCAGCGAGGTGAGCTGCTTGCAGACCGGCAAGAAAGAGGAGCAGGAGGTTCACAGGAGCATCACCGACCGATGCCAGATTGAGTTCCAGAGCGGACTGATAACGCTGAACGACTGGCGGTCACAGCAAGGATATGAACAGGTTGAGGACCCGGTGTACGACAAGCTCGTCACGGAGATGACGCCTGAAGAAATAGAGAGAGTGAAAATTTTTAGTAACCAAAACCCAAAAAAAGATGAAGGAGATTTATCAACGCCTGCTATACAAGACGAAGGCGAATGATTTGGACGAGGCGAAGGGCATCGTCACGGTAGCCGTTAACGGCATCGGTATTGTTGACTCCCAGAATGACATCTCAATGCCGGGTTCGTTCAACAAGACGCTGAAAGAGAACATTGCCCGTATGAAGTGGTTTCTCAACCACGACACGACCCAGTTGCTTGGTGTCCCTCTTGAGGGAGAGGAGCGCGACGGCAACCTTGTGATGGTTGGCCAGCTCAACCTCGCGAAGCAGATTGGACGCGACACACTGGAGGATTACAAACTTTATGCGGCGGCAGGTCGCACACTGGAGCACTCCATCGGCGTGCAAGCCATCAAGCGCGACAGTGAGGACAAGCGTAAGGTTCTCGAATGGAAGATGTGGGAGTACAGCACGCTCACCTCGTGGGGCAGCAACCCTCAGACTTTCCTTGTAGGCATCAAGAACGACGACCCAGCCACTGTTAGGGACAACATCGAGTTCATCCGCCGCGCATTGCAGATGCGCTACACGGACGAGCGATTAAAACAATACGAAATGAGACTTGACATGCTTAACAAGGCGCTTGAGGGCGCAGTCGTTGTGACATGCCCACATTGTGGGCAGGAGTTTGTTTGGGACGATGCCGACAGGCACACCTTTGACCAGCAGGTGTTGGAGATTGCCAACAGTTACCTGCGTTGGTTTACTGACGGCATTGTTCGTGAAGAGATGAGCAAGCTGAAGCCCGAAATCCGTGCCGCTGTGCTTGCCATTCTCAACCCTATATTGAGCAAGTGTGACGGTAAGATAGACACCGAGCTCGTGCAGAAGTCGCTTGCCGACGTCGCCGAGTACGCCTACTGTCCGCATTGCTATTCAAGAGTATTCAATTCGAGTATCACGCTTGGGCAGGAAGCTCCTGTTTCAGAGAAGACCGAAGACGAGCCGTCAGACGACACTCGTGAAGAGGAAGAGGAACAGGAGGAGAAAGCCGCCGACGGCACTTTCTTCGGAAGCCTCAACGCTGCTATCGAGAAACATTAACCACTTAATTTTTTATCGTTATGGCCTTCAAGAAGGTAGACAAATCAGACTTCGGCTATACCCTTGAGAACATCAAGGACACCGAACAGAAGAGTTTCATGGATAACATTCTTGGCGCGATGTGCAACGTTGTCAACAAGGCAATGGAAGGTGCAATCACCAAGGAGGACATGAGTGACCAATTTGAGAGTATCAACGAGCAACTGAAGGGCTACGATGCCGATAAGTTCGCTCAAGTTATCAAGGACAACGAGGATTTGCGCGACATGCTGAAAAGCGCCATGGAGGTTATCTCCAAGGCAAAGGAGAAGGGCGCAGGTGCCATGAACGCAGTCAACAGCTTCACAGAGAAGTTGAACGACATGTTCGACAGCGAGAAGTTCCGTGAGTTCGAGGAAGGCAAGATCCGCAAGTCAGGCGTTTTCTCTGGCTTTACCCTCAAGGACATCGTGTCAATGACCGACGATTACAGCGGAAATATCCTCATCACCCAGCAGCAGAACCGCGTGGTGAACCCAATCGCCCCAAAGCGTCTTCACATGCGCGACATCCTCACCGCTTTGCAAGGCGATCCTGCCTATCCACAGCTGGCATTCGCAGAAATCACCAACATGGACCGCAACGCCCGCTATGTGACCGAGAACGGCACTTTGCCAGAATCTCACATCAGCGTGAAGGAAAACCAGGTCAGCACAAAGCGCCTCGGTACCCACCTGCGTGTCAGCAAGCGAATGCTCAAAAGCCGTGCGTACATCCAGTCTTATATCGTCGCTATGCTCCCAGAAGCCGTTTACATGGCTGAGGACTGGAATATCCTCTTCGGTGACGGCAACGGTGAGAACCTTGAGGGTATTGTGAACAAGAAGGGTGTGGAGAGCATCGAGAAAATCATCAGCGAGGCTATCGTAAGCGGTGCTGCCGGCTCTGTAAAGAGTGTGACCGCCTATAACACCAACGGTGGTGTTATAGTAGAGTTCGCCAACGCCTACCCCGAAATTCTCGACGGCATGAAAATCAAGTTTGCAGGTGCCACCAATGTGACCGCCCTCAACTCGGTTCAAGATGTCATCAAGATGAATGACCGTCAGCTCCTTTTCCCAGATATCAAACTGGAGACCGCAGAGACCACCGTCGACAAGATGACCTTCGTCGTGAACAACGGCGGCTTCAAGAGCATTGAAGCTCCTAACAGCCTTGATATCATCAAGACCGCGTTTGCAGTGATGACCTACGCACAGTACACTCCTACCGCTATCGTGCTGAACCCAATCACCGTAAACGCCATCGAGAGCGAGAAGGACACCCTTGGTCGCAACCTGGATCTCGTCCAGAACAACGGAGGAGTGAAGACTATCGCAGGTCGTGTTATCATTGAGTACACTGGCATTCCAGCAGGCAAGTACCTTGTCGGCGACTTCTCGGCAGTTGCTGCCGCGCTCGTTGACTACACCAACCTCAACCTTGAGTGGGCTGAGGACGTAGAGACCAAGCTCACCAATCAGGTTGTGCTTATTGCCCAGGAAGAGATTATCTTCCCGATTTACAATCCTTGGGCGTTCGCCTATGGCGACCTCGCAGCACTCAAGACTGCTGTAACTAAATAAACCGCCTATGAAGTATATAGTTGAAGGTCCCGCTTTGGCTAAACTGCTTCAAGAGAACCGAATCAGAGTGTTGAGGGGTGAAATCACATTCACCCCACTCACCATTGGTGAAGAAGCACCTACCATTGGTGAAGAAGCACTCACCATTGGTGAAGAAGATGATAAGAGCGCAGATGTGAGCGATGATAAGGATGTCGCTGTCACAGACTGCAAGAAGCCAAAAAAGGGTAAAAAGTAATATCGTAAAATGAACCTCATAGATTGCTCATATTTCTACGTCGGTCCGTTGCAAGTGATGAACGCACGTGCCATTGACGACCTCGACAACAATGCTGCCGATGTGCAGGAGTGCATTAACGGCTACATTGAGTGGTATCAGGACGAGTTCCTGTTGAAGATGGTCGGCAAGGGTGTCGCGTCAGTGGTCACCGATTACCTCTCCAAGTGCGAGGCAGACGACGGCTATACTGATGAAAAGGCGGAGGAGCTTTGCAGCCACCTTCGGATGCCGTTCGCCCACTATGTCTATTTCAAGCTTGCTGGCGATGTCAACCAGAACATGACCGTCACGGGCTTGGTGAAGATAAAGAGCGCCAACGAGAACCAGCCTCCACGCCAGCGCATGGTGAAGGTATGGAACGATATGGTGCAGCTCAACAAGCGATTCGTTGAGTGGGCGGAATTGAGCGACTACGATGTTTATTACAATGTTGAAATGATAACTCAAATTAACCAGTACAACATATGATGGACCAGATAGAGGATATTTTCAAGGGTATAGTCGAGAGTGTCGGCAAGTCTGTGATAATCACCAAGACCAAGACAGACGGCACTACCGATGAGCTGGACGGTGTGGACATCAACTACATCTTCGGTTCTGCCCAGTATGTGAAGGATATGCTTGACATGCGGTCAAAGGGTGCGAACGCCATGCCGGTGAAGTTCCCTCTGATTGCCTTGCAGACCCCGAATGTGGTGACTGTCGATTCAGGCGACTACCAGTACAAGACGAAGATAAACCTCATCATCGCATGTTCATCAAGGAAGGACTGGAGTAATGAGAAGCGTATGGAGACTTCGTTCAAGCGCATATTGTTGCCGATCTACGAGAGACTGATTGAGGTATTGTTGTCCGACCAGCGTTTTGACTGGGCGTATGGAGCTCTTGAGTATGTTCCCCACACGATGAGTAAGAACTTCGACTATGGACGCTATGGCGCAGTAACGCCGAGCGGTCAGGAAGTGAGCGAACCCATTGACGCTATCGATATCCGCTCGCTTGAAATTAAAGTTAATAACCAATCATGTAGATTATAACTATGGCAAGAATTAGAACGTGTCCAGGTGTAGGTTTCTTCACTGGAAAGTCGGTTTGCGAAATCGACTATGACAAAATCAAGGCACTTGTGCTGACAAAACACGGCGTTAAGCTCGATTACGAGACTATGGACGCACTCCGCACAGCCTGCCATGCAGATGTGCCAAACCGCGCTTACGGTTTCCCTACAATCATCAACTGGGAGCCCAACGGCGGCGAAGCACAGACCAGCCAAGTCGGTTACGGTCCAAATGCCTACAACGGCATGAGCGCACGAACCGACGCCCTCACGCTCGACAGGTACCGTCACTACCTGCGTGCGCAAATCCTCAAGAATGTTGAGGAAGAGTTCGACATGTACCTCATCGACATCAAGAACAACATCTACGGCCTCAACGACGGCACGGATGTTCTCGCAGGTGTCCCTGTGACCATTTACCCAAGTGGCAACGACCACCCAGGTGCGAGCGACAAGGCTTCGCTTGTTGTGAATGTGGTATATCAGGATGTTGAGGAGTACATCATGAACCTCGATGTCGTTCCTCTCGGTTTCAATGCTCTCTCCGCAGTCTATGGCCTTATGCCAGTGACGCTGGAGAAGGTCGGCTCATCGGGCAACGACTACAAGTTGATTGAGTTCTACGGCAAGGGCGACGCCACTTCGAAGTATGGCCAGCTCATCGCCGATAATGCGGCAGAGGTGCTCACCGGTGCCACTTCGGCAACTTACGACAGCGTAAAGGAGGTCCTTACCCTCACAATGGATTCGGGCACAACAACCGCCACGCTCAAGTCGGCTGCCACCCTCGCAGTGAAGGGCATCTACGGCATTGAGCCACATTTGGCATGAAGTACAACGGAGTAACCTTTGTCGATGCGTCAGTCAAGCGGATGACCGAGCGAGAGTTCATCAAGGCTCACATCGAAGTCCATTGGCTTGACCGCGACAAGGATATCCGCAAGAAGATGTTGGCGGACGTCTACAAGCGGATTACCGAAAAGAAGTAAACCACCCACGGGGGCACGCCGCTACGACGTGTCCCCTTTTTTATTCACCACCACTATGACGATAGCCGAGATGCGCGACAAGATACGTCGCTCGAAAGATATGATACAGTCCGAGATTGTCAAGTGCATGGACGACAACAAGAGGGAAATGGTTGTGTCTGTGCGTGAGCAGTTGTATTCGGGCATTGACGGTCGTGGCGCACCGCTGTTTCCGTCATACTCCCAGGACCCCTATTTCCTCAACCGCAACGCAGGCTACTTCAATGAGGTGGCCGACCACTGGGTGTCGTGCTATATGCACCCGGAAAGGTACATTGACTGGAAGATGCGCATCACGCCACCGGTTGCGAGCAGTCGCCTTGGTTTACCTGCGAGGTCAATAGACCAGCCTAACCTATTCATCTTTGGCACATTCCACGGCAGTATCGACGCGAGGGCTGTGTCTAAGGGTGTGGAGATATTCACCTTCGGTTGGGACGGCGGTCCACAGGTCGAGAGGAAGTACGGTTCACAGATTTTCGCATTGAGTGCCCCGGCTGTGTCGCATTTCAACACAAACTATCTTATGCCTTGGTTGAGGCGGTGGTTCATGAGCTTATGAGTTGCAGATGTGTTACAGAGCAGTGGCAGAGGGAGCGCGACAGACAGGCGCAACTGGCCAGGAAAACGGCGGTCTTGCTGGACCGTCCGCAAGTGTTGTACCGCACCGTTGACGGGAAGTATGGTTTTGTCAGCGAGGGAGCGGAAATAAAAGGAGAAATTATCGAAATCATAACGCAGTATTGATATGGCAAACGAAACATTGATTACCGACCTTGTTGCCCAACAGGCATTGGACCAGCTGGAGCAACTTGACCGCAAGATGGAGGGAACGATGGCGCAGTTCAAGGATTGTGCCATGGAACTCGCGAAGGGGCTAAAGATACCTGTCGAGGTGCAAGGAGATTTAAGCGCACTTCGCCAGCTATCCAATGACGTGATGCAGCGTGCCACGCAAGCCACCCAGCAGTACACCCAGCAGTTGCAACAGCAGCAGCAGGTTATAGCCAACACCACTAATACAATATCTCGACAATTGGCCGAGCAGGAGAAGTCCAACAAGGCTCAGCGAGCGGCATTTACGCAAAACTTGCAGGCTCTTGACATCGCTGAGCGCATAGTTGGCACCTATGAGCAAAACACCAGACAGTTGGCGCAGTATACGGCAGAATTGGCAAGAAACAAAGAAGCACTCAAGAAAGTAGAGGAGATGCGCAAGTATGGCCAAATTACCGATGCCGAAGCAATACGTCGCAGCGGTAACCTAATGGCCGAGCAGAACAGGCTGAAAACCGCCATGCAGGAAGTGGCAAGTGTTGTCCGTGTCCAAGCGAAAGAAATGAATGCAGCCGAAGGGTCGTATGTTCACCTCTCGCAACAGTTGGAATTACTCAAAAAGGCGCAGAAAGGTTTGAACGAATCCGAGAAAGCAGGTGAAGAGGGTCGGTTACTTGAAGCCGAGATACAGAACCTTGACGCACGTCTGAAAGACCTTGCCGCTGACATGGGCGAGTTCCAACGCAATGTCGGCAATTATGCCATCGCCCAAGGCGGTTTGAATAAGACATACAACGAACTAACCGAGACGCTGACCGCGCTGAAGTTGCAGTACAACGAGATGGACGAGGCGCAGAGGCAGAGTGCCGAGGGTCAGGAACTCAATGCCAGTATTGAGCAGTTGACCGAGAAAGCTGGTTTGATAAAGACCACCATGGCCGAGGTGAACGATGCCGTGGCGAATAGTGCCGCAGGTCAGCAAATCACTCGCCTCTCGTTTGAGTTGACCGCTTTGACTGGCCAGTTTGATGCGCTGTCCGCAGAGGAGAAAGAGAGTGCCAGGGGCAAGGAAATGGTCAATCATATGACTGAACTAACGAAAAAAATTGCGGAGCTCAAAGGCGAGATGGATGCCGTTGCTGCTGATGCAGCCCCTCAGTCCTTGAGAAAAGACCTCAAAGAACTGACGATGGAAATTGCAGCCGCTACTTTGGAGTATCAGCACATGACCGAAGAAGAGAAGAATAGTGCTGCCGGGCAGGAACTGAAGCATAAAATTGGAGAGTTAACAGAGCAAGCAGGTGAATTGAAAGATGTCTTGGGGGATGTAAAGGAAAGCATCAGCAATTCAGCGAGTGACACCAGAGGCTTTGACACACTCAACGAAGTTGCGCAAGCTACTATATCTGTGTTTGGACTGTGTACAAGTGCAGCACAAGCTTTGGGCATCAGCAACGAAACTCTTGAGCAAAGTATGGAGAAAGTGCAAATTGCGATGCAATCGGTTCAGGCATTGGAAAAGTTACAGTTAATCACTCAACGCCAATCCAATGTCATGAAAGGAATCGCAATCTTACAAAGCAAAGCAAAAGCCGCAGCATCAAAGATAGAAGCCGCAGCAACTGCATCTGCTACTGGAGCGACAAAAGCACAAACCATTGCTCAAGCCGCATTCAATGTAGTGGCTAAAGCAAACCCCTATGTGCTGCTCGCTACTGCAATCCTAGCAGTGGTAGGCCTGATTATAGGTTACACTGCAGCCACCAAAGATGCCACCACAGCAGATGTGGAAGCCAAGAAGGCTGCTGACGAGCGAAAAGAAAGTATGAATAACATGGCGCAGTCTTTTGGCAATAGTGCCGGTGAGATGATTGCCAAGTATAAGGTGATGCGTGAGCAATGGAACGCCCTCGGAGATGACATTGCGGCAAAGCGCAAATATTTGGTTCAGCATAAAAGTGATTTCGAGACTTTGGCTAAATCGGCAGGCGAAAGTGCTGACAGCGTTGGAAGTGTGCAGGCCGTGGAGAAAAACTACATGAATAACACCCCTAACGTTGAGAAAGCAATCAAGCGTCGTGCCATGGCTATGGCAGGTTATGCCGAGTACATCCGCATCACCCAGTTGAAGTTGCAGGAACTTGAGAAACTTTCCACATTCAAATACAAAGTTTACAGGGAAGGCGATAGAGTTAGCCGTAGCGACTTCGCAAAGGCTGGACTTACAATGAACAACGACCAAAAAGAAGCCGCAAAATACGATGGATATGGCGGAGGCATACCAAGTGGAACAACCTGGCTGACCGCTGAACAGGCTTCGCGAATGACGACTTGGTCAAAAGAACAAGGAAACAAAGCTGCACTCGAAGCAATGCACAGAGTAGCTGCCAGGTATGATGCTATGGCAAAGCGTGCATGGGAGTATTTCGTCAAAAATAGAGGTCTTGAACCTGCAAACTTCGCTGGTGGAGATGGAGGCGGTGGTGGGAAAAATACACCATCCAAAGGCGGTGGTGGGAAAAATACACCACAAGTAAAGAATGCAGAAGATATTCAAAATGAATTAAACGCAATTCTGCTTAGTGGCTATTCCTATGCGAGTGAATTGGAAGAGAAGTACACAGAGGATTGGTTGAATGCGGAGAAAAAACGTATAAGGCAAAAGAAAGAAAATGATATTGCTGTAGCTGAAAAGAAGCGTGATGACTTGAAAGAAGACATTAAAGCCTCTAAAATGAGTGAGGAAGAGAAACAGAAAGCAATCGCTAAAGTTGAAGCGGCAACAGCTGATATTACCGAAGGCATTAAACATCAAGCCACAGAAGAAGAAAAGAAACTCGATAATGAAATACTTGAGCACAAGCAACAACTCGCCCAAAAAGAGATTGAGAAAGCCTTATCCCAAGGCGAAGCGGAGCAAGTGATGCGTGATGCCCAGTACACCAATGACCTCAACTCACTCAAAGAAAAGTACGCAAAGGAACTCGCCGAAGTCGAGGGCAACGAGGAGAAGATTGCCGAGATAAAGAAGCGTTATCAGGAACAGACCGCCCATCTTTCGGAACAGTACGCCATCAAAACCGCTCAGGCTCAATATGACTTACTGATAAAACAACTTGAGGCTATCGGTGCCGTTGATGAGGACATGATTGTAGAACTGACCGCAATGGTCAAGAATGGTGAATTGGATGCTGCCGCTACTATTCTTGAAGCATACGGTTTGACCCACGACGAAGCGATGGAACTACTGAAATCTCTTGCTGACGCTGAAATCGGTATCAGAACCGCTACCACAGATGCCGTAATCGCCCAAAAAGAGAGAGAGGCTGATGCCACACAGGAAGCCGCCCAAAAAGAGAAAGATGCCCAACAAAAGAGGATACAGAACCTGCAAGACTGGATGCAGAAAGCCGGTGAGGCTATTGACAAAATTAGTGGTTTCGTCACCGCCATCTACGACAACCAAATCGCCAAGATAGAGGAACTGCTTGAGGCGGAGCAGACGCGTTACGACCAGGAAGTAAGCCACATTGACTACCTTGCCGAGCATGGAGCAATCACAACCGAAGAGGCTGAAATCCGTAAGCGTGATGCCGCTGCCGCCACCGCAGCGAAGCAGGAGCAACTGGAGAAGAAGAAGGCTCAAATCGAGTACCGCAAGGCGATGGTGGAGAAAGCGAATACTATCGCTCAGATAGGGATGGCTACTGCATTGGGTATTATGCAGACATACGCTCAGTTGGGATGGCCTGCCGGCATTCCAGGAGCAATATTTATCGGTGCCATGGGAGCGATACAGCTTGCCACTGCACTTGCACAGCCAATCAAGGCGTATGCAGAGGGTACGAAAGGGAAACCACACCCCGGCGGTCTTGCTCTCGTCGGTGATGGTGGATGTCAGGAGTTGGTGATGTACGACGGCAAGGCTTGGGTCACTCCCGATAAGCCGACCCTGCTTGACCTGCCGAAAGGTGCGGAGGTGTTCCCCGATGTCACGGCGCAAGACCTTTTGTCGTTGGGTGCTTCGTTGCCTACCGCTGTTCCTCGTGACCGTGCCACTGGCCAGCCGATAGTCATCAACGACTACTCGGCACTGGAGAGTCGCATGGCTGCCAACACCAAAGCCGTGACTAAGACTCTCAACCAATTCAGCGACCGCATGGCTCGTGAAATGAAACGCCAGAAGTTCAACGCTTATATCGCCAGCAGAATATGAAAACCCGACTCGACCAATTGACCCTGCACAACCTCATAGAGTTGTCGTGTGGCGACGCGTCCGTGTTACTCGACAAGGACGAGACCCCGACCGAGAACGTCAAACTCGCCTGCGCCCAGCAGATCATGTCTGAGTACAAGGAACTTGCCACGCCAACACAGGCGAAGATTGACATGATAGAGGCAGAGGAAATTCAAAAGTTGCAGATGAAGGAGGCGTGTCTGCATATCTGCCTCGCCCTCATTAGCCAGGGACGCAGCGACATGGCGAAAGATGTGCTTCTTGAACTGGATGTGAACGAGAATTTACTTAAAAGTGAAGAAGCCATCAAGAGCCGTTGCAATGCGATACTCGATGAAGTCAAGTACGAGATTAAGCGACTGGCTGAACTCTCCGAGGAACGGGGTCAGAAGAAGAAGCAGACCGTCACCGATATGCGCAAGGCATGGTTTGGAGAGATTGCTTTCGTGATGTCCACCTTGAAGATGTCTATCGACCCAGCCACCACCAATGCTGCTGTATATGCCAACCTCGTGCGTCAGGCAGTGGAACGCAACAAACAAATGGCGAAGATACCGCCAATGATGAGTATGTTTTTGTGACACCTATTTCATTGTATATCATTGCGTTAGATGGGGTGCGGAATATTCCGCACCCCTTTGTTGCCAAAATCAGGAATATTTTACTGTTGAATGATGCCATTTAGACCGTCAAATTAAACTTTGGTACACTTTTTGCATCTAATATTATATATAGAAAACAATAACTTAAAACTTTTACTACAATGAAGTGTAAGTGCAGAAATAACAGCAGATTTCCCCAATTCACAGTTGGGAAGACTTATACGTTTCAATATGAGGATAAATATAAGGTTCATGTTATTGTGTTTACAGGAGATAATGAGGGAATTAGAACCGATATGGGTAATTTCTTATTCTCATTTGACCCACAAAAAGAGCCTTACAAGAGAACCTATAAAAGAAAATTTCCATCCCCAAAAGTTACCAGGCTTAAATGGGGAAGGATGTAACCCACAAGTTGCATATGTTCTATGGATTTAGAGACAATTTTCGACAAAACGATCCCGGAGACTTCTGTTTCTGGGATTTTTTGTCTAATTACCTCCCGAAAGGGCGTAAAAACAGACCAAAAAACGGCCATTTAGAGCCTTTTTTCGCTCTAAACTCCGCAATTTCAACAACTTAAAAGGGTAAATAATAGGGCTAAACAACGTCCAAAAATCGCTAATTCTCACTCTTAACCGAACTTTATGACCGCAAAAATGGTAATAACAGTAAATGTAATTACTGATTTTTGCGGATATGAAACGATTGAGAAATGAAATTCGAGCCATTCGCCGAGAGGTAAGCGCGATGCGCTGTGAGTTGGACGTATTAGAGAGAGAAGTGCGTCGCCTCCGTGACGACAAGTTAGACAACATCATCACAGCTATGCGTCAGTCTGCCCGGGAGATGCTGCGCTTGAGCCGTGAACTTTGACGATGAAATCGTGGTTGTGTACTTCAAGCTGATAAGGATAGCCGAGGTGTACTACTACCACGATGAGCGCGCCCATGACCTCGCTGCCGAAGCGGTATGCAGGGCGATTGAGGCACGCGACAGATACGATGAACGCCGACCGTTGCTGACGTGGTGTCGGGCAATTATGCGCAATCTTTGGCGGAACACGGAGCAGAGGCTTTCAACCACGCACACCCAACGGCTTGGTGAGTGGGACGAGCCAGGGACGGATGAGGCGGACCAGATGGCGAGAGTGGACGACATTCTCGCCATTATTCACCAGATGGACAGCCATTCGGTAGCAATCGGCACGCTCGTTGACTACTCCAAGGGGTATATGATTGGCGAGATTGCCAACGCCAGGGGCGTGCCTTCGGGGACCGTAAAGCGTCGCATACACGATGCACGGAAAATGCTGTCAAAGTTGGTCAATGTTAAATAGCGAATCCGTTGTGAACTAATAGGTTAAAAATGGTTTGACAGCAAAAAAAACGGCAAAAAAGAGAACCGCTTTTCGCTAATTATGATTATCTTTACAGTGTAAAACATTAAAAGTCAAACATTTAATTCACTTGATTATGAATACTAAAATTAATTTCCGTGTTAGAGTTATGAGCTATGCTCACCACATTTTTCTGACAACAGTTATCTCCTGGAGCGACGCATTGAAGAAAGCGTGGCAGCTTTACCGCCTTGCGAAGAAGATGCGCAGTGGCGTTGTCAAGTTCTTCTACGAGAAAGTGGACGGCAGTGCCCGCGTCGCATACGGCACCCTCTGCAATCTCCCTGCCGGCATCACCTCGAAGAGAGGAACAAAGAAGCCGAACTACGGCACTATGTGCTACTGGGACACCAAAAAGCAGGCGTTCCGCAGTTTCCGAGTTGAGAACTTTATCGCGATGGCTGTATGAAAAATGCGGCTATACTAATCAAGGCGGACGGTACTATGCGAGGCATCTATCCGTCCAATGGAAGCGACTTCTCGCTCAAGGAACTTCAAGGCTTTGTGCACGGGTTGATTGAGATTGTCACCCTTACGAGTGACGCAATCATGGTTATAAACGAGAAAGGCAAGTTCACACAGCCGTCCAATCCGACAGCCACGGTAATAGCAAAGGCATTATACTCCATACGTTATGACGACTACATTGCCGGCGATGTCCTGATGTGCCCAAACTATATGGTGAAGTAATGGTTGCAACCATTATTTCAGAAAAATGTTTACAGATTGAATTTTTTCGGCAAAATATTTTGTAAATAGTATTATTTTTACTACCTTTGTAGTGTTAGAAAAAAAAGAACAATAATGAAACGCTACAAAGTAATAGAAGTAATCAAGTTGCTCGAAGCCGATGGTTGGACTCAGATGAAGGTGGGTCAGTCGGCAGGCGACCACCGCCAATTCAAGCATCCGACCAAGAAAGGAAAGGTGACAGTGAGAGGCAAGAAAAGCGAGGTCTTGAACCAATTCTTACTTAATAGCATTTGGAAACAGGCAGGGTGGAAATAATCTCCACCCTCAAAAGGTTGATAAATTTAAAATATTATTTGATATGGAAAAAATCATCGTAAACGTATCTTGGTGCGAGAAAAACTATGGCGCATCGCTTGGCGATAATGTCCCAGGCGCTGTTGTACTGACCGCCAAAACCCTTGAACAACTCCAAAAGGAGGTGCCTGAAACGTTGCGTTTCCATGTTGAGGGAATGCTAGAAAACGGAGATGAGGTGCCAGGGTGGTTGGCTGCAGGTGACTACGAGTTTGAGTATAAGCTCGACACTGCCGCCTTGTTGCAAAGTTGCGGCCGTTACGCCACACTTGCCGCTATATCACGAGCCACTGGCATGAATGAACGCCAGTTGAGCCACTATGCCAACGGCACAAAGAAACCTCGTCAACTGCAACGTAAGCGTATCGTGGAAGGTCTGCATAAAATAGGTCGTGAACTTATGGCTGTAATGTAGTATGAAAAGAAGTTTGCAAATTGGCGAAACACGCTAATTAGTAAATAGTTACAATTCATTTATTCGGTTTCTCATCGTTCAAGAATTTGAACTTTTGAGAAACCGATTTCTTTTGCGTTTAACTTTGTGGGTATGCTAACGAAGTACATACTGACGATTGGCTCTACCGAGCACGCCATACCCGATGAGTGCCTGAAGAATTGGAACGAGGTTTCATTCTCGCTCAAGCGCACAGACTACTCTGGCGTGATGCGCTCTTTCTCAACCGAGTTCGTGTTTGTAGGCGACATCAAGGATATGCTGTGGGAACTGTACCTTTCGGACGGTTTCAAGGCATCTGCGAGTGTCGCTGTGTACACCATAACCGACACGCATGAATGGGAGAAACAGTACGAGAGTGCACTTGATTTCTCGACAGTGGAGATTGAGGACGATGCGTTAAGCATCAACGCCCTTGATAACGACCTCGCGTCAAAGCTGAAAAGCAAGAAGTCGCAGAAGTATGAGTATCCGGTGGATGACTTCAACATCACACGCATCAATGTCGAACGTGTGGAGTTGGCGAGTTATGCTACCTACAAACTGCCGAAGAGCGATAACCAGTCGGGGACGGTGACAGCCATCCTCAACGAAAACTCGTCGCAGGTTATCAGCAAGGAGTTTCTTGAACCGTGCAACGAGGTGAGGGACGGAGAGGAAGGCAGTTATGGAGCGGGAAACTCGTTCTTTGCCAAAATCAACAAGAGCGGTATAAGCGTAAGCGTTAGGCTTACCGGCAAGGTGAGGTGCTACTTCTGCCCCTACACGAAGGACAACACGCGCTCCCCAGGAGCGGATGTGCCAGTGTCATATCTCAATGCTATGAAACTCATAGAGGACGAGAATGGTGGCAACAAGCGCACACCCCTGTTCTCGCTTACCTCCGATGAGTTGCAGTACAAGGTGGTGCATGGCAACAGAACCAATATCTTCATCAACAGGATAAAGGAGAATGTCGCATCGTCGCTTCAGAATTTACAGTCTATGGCAAAGGACTATTTCGGTAAGCTGGATAGCGACCATAATGGGATTTTTGGCGTGGTAGGCAGTGAGAATGACTACACGCACGGCTCGTACTGGGAGAATAATGTCGTGTATGAGTACCGCAATGGCTCATGGGTGAACAAGGGCGCGGCGAAGGACTACTATCAGGACCGCGACATCAGCGATGGAACAGTATCTGACGACGGCGTAACTCCATACAGCGGATCTATCTCCTACAATGGCAGAGGAACATGCGAAATCCCTGCCGGCAACGATGGAGCGGTGCTATATCTTGAGCTCTCAGGAAAAATGGTGTTGCTTGACGGTGAGATGAACGTGACATGGGCAGACCCAGTACGCTCCACGCTGTCGTGCCGTGGGATTTCTCCACTTGAACTCATCAACAGGCTTGTAAAGAGCATTGCCGGGGACGGGTATTCTGCCACCATCGCAGAAGACGCAAGCGGTATGCTCTCCAGCACCAGGCTTCTTGCGGCAGAGGACTTGCGACAGATATACGATGCGAAGATATACACCACGTTCGGGAATTTCGCTGACTGGATGTCGTCTGTGTTCGGCTACACATACCGTGCCGATGGTAACGTGTTGGAGTTCGTCCACCGCTCCGATGTGTTCACACCCGATGTGGTGAAGGTGATTGAGAATGTCAGCGACTTCAAGTTTGATGTTGAGGACGGCATCATATACTCGCAGGTCGATGCCGGCTACTCGAAGAAGGAGTACGGGGAGATTGACGGTCGCCTTGAGACCAACTTCACGAACCACTACACCACCGGATACACATTGACCGACAAGAAACTCTCTCTTGTGAGCAAGTACCGCGCCGACAGCTACGGCGTAGAGTTCACGGCTCGTAAGAGCGAGAGCGAGACCAAGGACGACAAGTCGGATGAGGATGTGTTCTTTGTCCGCATAGCGTCGGACCACTCAACTGGTGTTACCACATACGCACCGAGTAACCAGAAATCCTTTGCTCCGGCAGTGTGTGTTGACAACAACAAGGCGTATATAGCGGCTGTTGGCAATGGCAAGGCTGTCACCCTAACCATGACTTCCAGTGACGGAAACAACGCTCTCGCTGATATTGAAATTCCGTCAGGTGCGGCTTTGTTCTCCGCTGGAGTGATAGAGTTCACCACCGATGATATGGCGCTGCCTCCTGACCTCAACGCGCTTGTTCAGGTTGACTTTGGCGGCTACCGCTACACTGGTTTCATCAGAGAGGCAGAGGCCCGTTTCGGAAGGCTCAACGGCGTAGAGTATAAATTGATTGTAAAAGACATAACAGCATTATGAAGATAAGTCCATTCACCCCATTGCATTTCAGCGAGGCCAACCGCTCCGACGGTATGCCGTCCCGATTCATTCAGCTGTGGGCTCCAACTGACCAGATACTGGTGGAGGTGATAGCCTCCGCTGGCGACACGGCGCCATCAGCGAGCCTCAACGACGCGCACACGGGCTCTGTAATCGGCCCTGTCGAGTGGAACGAGTGGAAGATGAACGATGACAAGGTGGTGTTCTTCACCGTCCTTACAGGACTGTCTGTCGGGCACTACAAACTCACCGTCGGAAACCTCACCAGTGAAGAGTTCCGTGTCACCGACGATTCCGACCTTCTTTCTCGAACGACGCTTGTTCAGTACCGCTTCAAGGACAACCGACAGAGGGAGGATGTGGTGTCAGTCATTGACCACATGGTCTATTTCTTCGACTTCCGTGTGCCGGGCGGTTTCAAGGATAACGGCTGGCAGTTCGGGGTAAGCAATGAGCAGTTCACAACCCAGCGTGAGGATATTGTGGAGCTGTTCGCCCACGACTACACGATGAAGACATTCACAATGGGCAACGCCATCGGTGTCCCTGTGTGGTATGCCGAGCTGCTGAACCGTCTGCTGACTTGCTCCTATGTCTACTTCAACGGCGACCGCTACGCACGGAGCGATTCAGAGGCTCCGCAGATACAGACGCTGGTTGATGGGCTCGACAGCTTCGTGTTCACGCAGATGCTCCGCAAGGCGCAGGTTATCGACCCGAAGATTGAGGCGCAGAACCAGGCTGTAATCCGTCGCATTGACGATGCGGAGGCAGAGAAGATTTACCGTAGCACAACAGATAATATTAACCGTTTAATTGATTAAGCAATATGACTGAGCAGGAAAAACAATCCATTATTGATGCCGTGCTGTCCTCCATTCGGACGAATAGCCGAAGCATTGGCCAGTTGACAGCCGTTTCCACGCTTTCCGAGGGCGACTTCTTCGAGGTTGCCGGCGGAAAGAAGGTGTCGTTCGCCGTGTTGCGTGATTTGGTCTCTGCGTTCGCCAACTTGGATGCCGAGAGTATCAAAACCGACGTGGCAAAGATGCTTGTGCAGAATGTGGCGTTCGATGTCACTGAATCTGCGGCAACACTCACAATCAAGCAGCAGGGATATGCGGCGAAGACCGTCAGTGTGCCGGTGGCCACCGACAAGCATAGCGGCATCATCACCGCTGCCGACAAGGTGAAGCTTGAGAGCGCCTACACATCTTCGCAGACTGCGGTTACTGCCGCAAACAATGCGCAGAAAGGTGTAACGGAACTGTCAAACAGCATCGGCAAACCCAGCGGAATTGCCACGCTTGACGGCGAGGGCAAGTTGAAAAGCAGTCAGGTGCCAAGCAATCTGACCACCGAAACCGATATTCAGAATCTGAGAACAAGCGTCACAAAGGAAATCGGGACTGCCAAGAAAGAACTGGACGGTGTAATCAACAAGATGAAGGGGTATGGCTACAAGTTCATCGCCAAGGCGGCCCTCGACACAGACCCTGGCACGCCATCAGAGAACATCTTCTATATCTGCACCACGCCAGGCGAGTATGTCAACTTCCCAACAGATATATCTTCGGCGCAGCAGGAGACTGTGTATTTCACGCTTGGCGAAGGAGAGGTGGGATTACTGCTTTACACCATTCCAAACGATAAGCCGACCATTAGCAACTGGTCATTGGTGAAGTTGGATTTGGCGAAAGGCTCTACCGTTAAGGATATTGAGAAGCAAATCAGCAATATATCATCCTCTGTTGAGAAACTGGATAAGAGCGTAGCGCCTCGTTTGTTCTTCAATGGCAACGCTCTTGTGGGTGTTGACAGTCTTTCGCTTGACAAGTTCCTCGTTTTGACTGCTGGCGATGGTTACGAGAGCATCAGAAAGAAGGGTGTTGTTGTGGCTCTGTCTGCTGGTGACGAACTGAAGAACTACCAGTGGGGCGGCAACGATTGGGGCAACGCAGAGGATTGGGGCGGCTTCGGCGGCTCATCCGTGAGCAGTATCTTCAACGCCACCAATGAGGTGCCGATAAGTGGCTACTATGTGCTCTGCGACACCGAGAACCAGAAACTCAGCGCTGTCCATGCCGCATGGAACGCCAAAAAGGCTGTTAGCGGCCTGATTATCTCGTTTGAGGTCGGATCAGGCATTTGGAAAACCTACCAGTATATCGGAAAGACCGTTTCAGAAGTGAACTGGTACAACACCGAGAACTGGAAGGATTTCGGCTCGCTTGCTGCCGGCAGTGAGAATTACATTGTAATCGACAATCTATGTGGCACTCCGCACATCGGTGAGTTCTACACCTTGGCTACCGCTGTAAGCCGCCTCATCGAATATCAGAAGGAGACTGGTGTCACCTATGCAAAGAAGGGGCTTATCATCAGTTACCGCACGGCAGAGAATGTGATGGAAACTAAGCAGTTCCAAGGTGAGGTCAGTGGCTTCGGTGAGGTAGGTCTTTGGAAGGACTTCGGTGGCGGAGGCTCCGAGGTCATCACTTCGGACACCCCAGAAAAGGGCGGTAAGGATGCGCTGTCAACTGGTGGCGCATACACTCACATGCCTGCCGGTATTGACATTGACACCGAAACTGAGGGTGTGGTGAAGATTAAGCTCGTCAATGCGGATGGCGATGATGTAGGCGACCAGATGCAGTTCACCGTCGGCACAGGAAGCGGTGGCTCAACGGGAACAACTGTTGCTATCGCGTTCAAGGAAAACCCATTCTACGGAAAGGCTGGCGGCAACTTTGTAGTGAAAGCCGCTATCATGAGTGTGACAAAGGTCGGAGCGCAGGAAACCTCAAACAGTATCATGAGCGTGACCTTCGTCAACAGAACCACCAAGAACAGCGTCGCTTTCTTCACCCCTCGCAAGGCTTCGAGTGCAACGCTTACTGACTACTCATTTGAGTTTGATTTGAGTTCGCTCTGTACAGATGCCGGTGAGTTGCCATTGCAGGCTATCGTCACCGACGACAGCGGGAACACAGCGACCAAGAACATAAGCATCGTGTCCATCAACGTGACATGTGAGAGCGTGCAGACCCTCAACTACACGAAGGAGACCACTCTGCAAGTAGGAGGCCCGAAAACCTCTATCCCGATGTACCGCTTCCCAAACAACGCGTCCGATAAGGGTATCAGAACACTTGTCGAGATTTACAAGAATGGTGAGTGGCAGACGCTCCAGGACACCGTAATCAACGACACCTACCCACACAACGTTTCAATAGACCCGACTGGTCTTGGCCATGGGCATACCCTATCCGCATTCAAGGCACAGACGTTGCGAGCGGAACCAAGGGCAATGTGCTGCACACGGCTGTGATGGTCATTGAGCAGCGTGAGAGTGTGGCAGACTATAACAATCCTATCGTTGTGGCACGCTGGAGTGACGATACCGAAGGAAAGGTGAAATTGTTTGAAACCTTGTCTATTGATGTGGCTTGCTATCAGCGCAACTCCATGAGCCCAACTGTCGATGTGGTGGTGAACAACACCACCAAAAACACAAGCGAGGTGCTCGCTAACAGGGTGATGTACCGAAACAAGTATTACACCGTCGAGAAGCGCATTGTAGGCTACTCCGATGGCGATACGCTCGTGTTTGACGCAGTGTGCGAAGAAATCCACCTTGCGGAGAAAATGCAGGTGGACATCAACGGCTCATTGCTCGCTATCGCAGAAACAGAGGGCGCATATTACAAGATTAGCCTTGCAGGAAGGAGCAACTCAGATACTGACAAGACCATCAAGACCCAAGCGTCAGACGGAACTGAAATCCGAATTGATGTGAATGGTGCAAACTATTCCTCTAACGGTTTTGTAGCCGACAACTTCGGCACAGAGCTGCCAGATGGTAGAATGGCATTGCGTATCGCAGAGAATGTGGAAGCTGTATGTACCGACCAGCCTTTCGCAAGTCCGTTCATTCCGCAGAATGGCCTTGCGCTGTCAATCACCTGCAAGATTAAGAACATCGCAAAACGTGACGCACGAATCATCAGGTGCATGGGTGAGCGTCTTGGCTTCGTCATGACTGGCGAGAAGTTCTATGTCACTACCAACGGCGACAGCGATGATGCTCTGAAATCTGTGTTCACTACTGCCGCAACTTCGTACCTTGACGATGTGGAATATCGCTTTGATATCGTAATCGAACCCCAGTCTATGGCTCCGTACAGCGGCATTATGCTGTGCAAGGTGTATCAGAACGGTGATATGGCTGCGAGTGTGCCAATCGACGTGTCAAGCTCATTCCCTAACTCCACCGACAATATCCACTTCTACGGAAATGACGCAGACGATTACTTGTTTGAAATAACCAGATGGAACTCATACTACGATTTCATTCAGGCGTTCAACAACTATGTCATCAACCTTACCGACACGAAGGCGATGCTCACCGAGTACGAGCAGAACCAAGTGATGGCAGACGTTACAGCCGAGGGTGTGACAAAGCCACGCCCAGATATGCAGAAACTGCTTGACCGTGGCATTATGGTGTGTGTGATGACACGAACATCGGACAAGTACCTCAGCAAGGACGGCTCTGCTGTAACTGATAGCGAGATTTACTACCCCGACTACATCGAGGGCATCAAGGATAAGAAGACCTCGGTGCTGATGGACCTGTATCTTTACTTCCCAGACCGCCCATGGGCAAACTGCAAGGTTGTGGCTGTTCCTGTGACGAACCAAGGAACCTCAACTCTCGCTTACGCCATCAAGAATAAAAAGGCGAAATTCAAGAAATGCAAGTCGATCACCCTGCTCCACACGAGGGAGGAAATCAGTACGATGTACAATGGGGATGTGGATATTCTCTCAAAATTCGACGATGCCCAAAAGCTCGCAAGCTCGAAGAAAATCCGTGTCAAGGAAGGCAGCACGCCAATCCGCACTATCACCATCAAGGTGGACTACTCTGACAGTGCAGGTGCAAACAACTGCGCACTTATGGAGCAGATGAACGATGTTCAGATTGCGCTCGGCAGTGACTACATGACCCCTGCACAGAACTTCAACACCGACAAGAGCGAGGAACTGCACACTTCTATTGACGGCATCACCTGTTCACTTTTCCGTACCGACAACAGGATTGGTAAAGACAAGGGCGCAGAGGCTGCGACATTGCCAGAGAACGCTTATTTCCACAGCAAGGCGAACTTCAATGTGGATAAGGGCAACCCTCACTTCTTCGGCTTCGAGGATGTGCCAGGGTATAACAAGGGCTGTGTGAACTATGGAGATTTCACGGAGATTGTCACACCGAGAGGCACGGAGATTGACGCTTACAAGGCTACCGTACTCGCTGGCTCGTCAACACTCGTCCCAGGCACCCTCTATATGATTAGTGAGTTCTGCGGTCCGGAAACTCGATTCATCGAGAACGACGGCACCGGCAAGATGACGGAAACCGATGCTGTGAGCGAGTTTGTGGAAGTTGATAAGACTGGTGCGGAGATTGCCGAGGATAGCGTGGGTAACTACGACTGGGCAACCGTTTACCGAAGTAATGACGGAAAATTCTACAAGTACACTGGTGGCACATGGCGCGACACCACAGGTACTATGACCTATGACAAGTCCACAAACAGATGGACCATCGTTGGCAGAGTGCTCAACCCGGTGGAGTGCTACGAGTACCGCCAGTATCAGGAGTTCTGTTGGCAGCAGGGCGTGAACAGCGTGGACGACATGCTCAAAACCTTGCACACCGACGATGGCGATGTGCCTGTGTGGTCAACCTACTACGAAGTTCGCTATCCAGATGATGATGACCTCAACGACTTGTTCGCAAAGGGCAAGAAAGTGCCTTACCAGTTGTTCCGTGAGCTGGAGTTCTGCCAGCAGTGCAACCAGAACCTCACCGACAATGCGGAGGAAAACGCAGCCCTCAACCCTGATGGGAGCGAGAAGGTGTTTAATGGCGCGGGAGCATCGACAACCATCACGCTTGGTGGCAAGAGTGTTGCGGGCACGAAAGAGAACCGCCTTTTGAAGTGGCAGAGGGAAATGCACAAGTATTTCTCCCCTCATTCAAACAACCTCTATGTGGTGGCATCAGACTACAAGGCAACCGTTGACCAGCGTGCGAAGAATATGATGATTGCTGTGTATAAGGAAACAGACGGCAACATGCGCTACTACTTCAACCACTGGTATGATGGTGACAGTGTGGACGAGGCCGATAACGACTGCTACCTCACCATTCCGTGGGATATGGATGGTGCCAACAGCCACCTGTATCAGGGTTGGGACGGTGTGATGTTCCGCCAGTCTTACGCCTTGTTCGCAAAGGGAGAGGGCGTCTGGATTGACGATAACGGCACACAGCTTACGCTCCACGACACGGCGGCAGCCATGCGTGCGACAAAGACAAAGGCCGGGTTGGATATTTTCTCCGCCTCTGGTTGCTACCGCTACTGGATGACCAACCGCATTTTGAAGTGGCCTAAGGTGGTGAGCAGCTTCGACGGCCAGCGCAAGTATATCGAGACCGCTACGGCTGCGGACAACCATTACCCTGCATTGCATGGTCTGCGCCTTGAGAGCCTGCCGGCGTTCCAGCGCAAGCGATTCGCGTACCGTGACGGATTCTTCCAGACCGGCGACTTGTTCAAGCACTTCTTCCAGGCTCGTGTGATGGGTGCCATCACCGTGAAGATTACCGCAGCGCAAGACGGTTACTTCGGCATGGGCGTGGACAGCACCAGCAGCGCGAAATACTCCTGCTATCTCAAGGCTGGAGAGAGCCACACATTCACGGAGGCGGCAACTGGTGTCGGCGGCAAACTGATTTACATCTTCGGCTCCGACAAACTTGGTGAACTTGACCTAAGCGGGTGCACACCGAAGAACTCCAACTGGATGATTGCTGATTGCAACCTGCTTCGCAAGCTCATCATCGGCGGAGAGAACTACAATCCATCGTACACTGATGATATACTGTCGGCGTTGAACCTTGGCATGATGCCTTTCCTTGAGGAGATAGATATTCGCAACACAAGGATACTTACGGTTAATGCTGGCGGATGCCCACGAATCAAGGGACTGCTCGCAGACGGCACAAGCCTTACAACTCTAACACTCGCACAAACTTCGCCAATCGCCACATTGACGTTGCCGTCAACAATGAAAGTGTTGCGACTTGTAAATCTTCCTCTCCTGTCTTACCCGGTGAGTGGAGGGAACGGCTTGACAGTTGCAGGTACTGAATCTGTTGACACGCTGCTCATAGAGGGGAGCCCGTTAATCGCGGCTGATGTCCTGCTCAAGAACGTGCTCGCCTCGCAGGGTGCTGCGGTTAGACTTTCCACGCTCCGCATTGCCAACCAGCCGATGAAGGGCGACGGCACAGAACTCACATTGCTGGTGGAGAAGAAGGATGTGCACGGCATTGATGATGCTGGCGGCACAATCGACAAGCCAGTAATAAGCGGAACATACGAGCTTACGAGGCTCTATGACAGCTATGTGATAGACGAGTTGGAGAATGCGATATACGGCATTACAGTTGCAACTGTAATTGACGCGTATATAACCCTCATCAACGAGATAAACGTGGATGACTACGGCGGAGCGAGCGAGGTGGAGACTGTCACGCTCGATAATGTGGACGAGCTTGCCATAACCTACTACAACGGTGAGCAGTACTCTGATTTCCAGTCAACCTACGCCAACGATAACGCAGACATCAACGATATTGTAACCTCATAATTTTTGTAGCTATGAACAAAGAACAATCAGTGACGCTGTTGCGTCAGAATAAGCGCAAGCAAGTGGCTGCGCTGAATGCGCTGGGCTTTGCGAGTGTGACAGTGGAGACACGTGCGAGCCTGTTTGACGACTATATCAAGTGGGCGCGTGGCTTGCTCGATGTGCGTGTTGCCGCCGTGAGAATATCCGACGGAGCGAAATTCTACTTGACGATCCAGGAGTGGGAAAGCCTCACTTCCACAAACAAGGCCCTTTTCGTAAGGCAGGGTGTCCGCATCCGTGCCAATGGCCTTGACTTCATTCTTGCCGCGTCGGCTATAGGGACATTCGCATGGGGCGGCACCTACGATGTGGCGACTGTCCCCAACTACCCGGTGACGGGTTCGAGTTGCGCGTTCAATTACAACACCCTCGATGCGCTGACGCTGACCGAGTGTTCCAACTCCGCATACGGCACCACGGTGAGGAATGGTGTTGAGGGCGCTCCTGCCGCAAAGGCCGCTTTGGAGTACAAGGCGTTCAGGAAGTCGAATGACGGGGTAGAAGACGATGCTAAATGGTGTCTGCCCACACCTAAGCACTGCCTTGCGCTCTACCTGCACAAGGAAGCCATCAACGATGTGCTTCGCCGGGCGTGGTCGAGTGACAACATTGTAACCGACTCTCCGCTGTGGACATGCTTCGAGTGTGGCAACTCCACGGCTTGGCAGTTTAAAATCAGTTACGGCGGCGCGAATGAGGAAAACAAGGTCACTTCCTTGACTGTGCGCCCAATCACATTGTTTAACACATAAATTGAATGACTATGAGCGAAACGATAGACAACGCGAAACTTCTTGAGATGAACTACAACTCCCAGCTTGATGCCTTGCGAGAGATAGGTTTGCTTTCCGATGGTGAGGTCATCGGTCTTGGTGAGATTGCCGACTACATGAAGTGGGCTGGCGGCCTGCTCGATGTGCAGCTCGCGAAAGCAGACAAGTCGGACGGCAAGCTTGTGCTTTTCAAGACAGAAGAATGGGATGCGCTCAGCAGCAACCAGCAGGGCAATTACCTTACAGTTGGCGTGCGTGTGCGCGCAGATGGTCAGGACTTCCTTGTAAGCAAGGACAACATCAAGACCAGCAGTGGAACCTACACGATGAAGTGGAGCGAAGAGAATGTGAATGTCACCGGCCTCAAGGACTATGGTGACGGCAGTACAGGCATCTATGATGATTTTGATGCGGCAGGAATGACTGACGCGATTTGCAGCTTTGCAGAATTGCGTGGTGTGGAGTATCTTCCCGGGCAGTTGAGCCGTGCATATAAGGCTTGTACGGCAGAATCTGACGGGGTTGACGACCCGGTGGTGTGGAGTTGTGCTACGCTTGCCCACCTACTTATCCTGTGCAAATACCGGACGCAAATCAATGAGGTTATCAGCACCTATATAGGCAGTTCATTTATTCTCGCGCCAGAGAGGTACTGGGCTGCTAACGAGTATAACAATTGGTATGCCTACTACATTCATCTTGGCTCGGGTATGGTCAACAACAAGTTCTACAAGTACTTCTACACCTATAGGGTGCGTGCTGTTTCCGCATTATAACCTGATGCTCAGCCCTTTGTCGCTTTGACCCTTTTCCTCTTTATTAAAGCCGCTCAATGCGGCTTTAATATTTTTCTTTTTTTCTTTTCTGAAATTGGCGATAAATGGTTACCTTTGCACCGTTTTACTCACAAGAAAAAAATGGCACTTGCGGAAGAACTTCCAGTATACAGGTTGGTGTATCGGTTGCTGAATATGGTGCTTGACGCCAGAGAGCAGTTCCCGAAAGGTTACCGCTACGAGTTCGGCACACACTTGATGATGCGCTGTGTGGAGTGCTGTGAACTGATACGCTATGCCAATAGCGACAAGTTCAACCGCGCCACCTATCTCCAGGAATTTCTTGTGAAGTTTGACGGGTTGAGGCTTTTGTTAAGGGTGTGTCAAGACAGAAAGCTAATCACGGTGAGGCAGAGTGCCGATATGGTGCTTCTTGTTCAGGACATAGAACGCCAGGCCACCGGTTGGCGCAATGCCTCGCACCAGGCAGGGGAGCCTGTAACTTTCCGCAAGCCAGAGCCATGACGGTCACGGCTGTCGTGGGCGAGCAATTACTATCAGGTTATATTGGGTGTCCCCCTCGTTTGTAAGAGGTAAGAGAAGTTCAGTGGGCACATCTTGGCTCGGGTATGGTCAACAACAAGAACAACAAGAACAACAACACCTATAGGGTGCGTGCTGTTTCCGCTATGCAACCGGTAATCTACGACATACCCTTTTCCTCAATCGTCGAGGCGTACCGCGACTGCCTTTCAAACAAGCGCGGCACCAATTCCTACACCAAGTTCACGGTGTCGTATGAGGGGCAGCTTGTGTGGCTGTGGGAGCGCATACGCACTCGCACATACAAGCCCGGCTACTCCTACACGTTCATCGTTGACTATCCTGTGACGAGGGAGATTTTCGCTGCCTCGTTTATCGACCGTGTGGTGCATCACTTCATAGCCCTACGCATTGAGCCGATACTTGAGCGCCTGTTCGTGGATCAGGGCGACGTGAGCAAAAACTGCCGCAAGGGTCAAGGCAATCTGAAAATGGTTAGGGAGGTGTATGATATGATACGTGAAGAGAGCGAAGGCTACACCTGTGACGCGTACATATTCAAAGGTGACTTCGCCAACTTCTTCATGAGTATAGACAAGTCGGTGCTGTGGGAGATGATTGACGATTTCGTCAGGAGCAACTATGATGGCGATGATATTGACTGCCTTCTATACCTTCTGTCAGTGACTATATTCCATTGTCCGCAGGACCGCTGCATAAGAAAGTCGCCCATTAGCGCATGGAAACCGTTGCCCAATCGAAAGAGCCTTTTCTACACCGAGCGAAGCAAGGGAATGGCGATAGGTAACCTTCCGAGCCAACTGCTTGCCAATTTCATTGCAAGCGCGTTTGACCAGTGGATAGCCCACAAGGGCTTCAGGCACTATCGGAGGTTCTGCGACGACTTTGTTGTCGTGTGTAAAGACAAGGAACGCCTGCTCCGTCTTGTCCCTCAGATTGACCGATACCTTGATGAGCAGCTGCACATGGCACTGCACCCGAACAAAAGATACATTCAGCACTATACAAAAGGAGTGAAGATGGTCGGTGCAGTAATCAAACCATGGCGCATATACATATCCAACCGGACGGTGGGAAAGTTCTACGACAAGATAAGCCGGTTCAACGCGGCTGCTGACGCTGGCCTTCAGGAGCGTTACGTCGAGAAGTTCGTTCAGACCATCAACAGCTACCTCGGAATGATGGTTCATTATAACACATACAATAAAAGGAAACACATCTGTAACGACCTGATACTGCCGAAATGGGCAGGGTTCCTTTACTTCTGCAATGGCTGGAAGAAGGCGAGGGTCGTCGGCAAGTACAAGACCGTTAATAAGACAAGAAAAGCGATACGTAAAGGTTCCCTATCGTTCGCTCCCGAACTCGGAGCAAATCATAAGCCCAAAGGTAAATGATTGTTAGGTGGTCTATTTACGAGAGGAAGATAATAAAGTGTGTGTTGGTGTTGTGTAACAGTCTTATGCACAAGTGATAAGCGCATTCTTAGGAGTGCGCTTTTTTGTTTTGTTGAGTTCCAAGAATTTAGTGATTTGCATAACCGAAGAACTATTGTTTTATTTTTGCGTATAGAGCTGCCAAAGAGCAAGCGACTATCACTATAAATCTATCTCATTATGGACTCAGACAGACTTTACCAGATGGTTTTCTCAATGATTAGTGCAGTGGCAACGGCACTATCACCAACGTTGCCGTATATTTTGCTTTGCACCGCCGCTGTGCTGATGGACTGCTACACTGCTTGGCGGCTCGGAAAGCGTGTCCGTAAGGCTCACCCGCGAAAGACGACGAAGAACACGCCGAAGTTCAACAGCAAGCACTTCGGTGATGTTCTCCGCACGCTGATGCTGGTGTACGCCCTACTGGTGTTCGCGTACTTCCTGCACATGTATGTCACAGACTCGCTGAATTTCAACGCCATGAAACTTGCGGCCGGTCTTGTTATAGGCTGGGAGATATGGAGCAGTCTTGAGAACGAGAGTAGTTGCAACGGCAAGAAATGGGCTAAATTGCTCCAGGAAATCATGGTAGACAAGACAGAGCGGCACTTCGACATTGACCTGTCAAAGTTCAAGCATGTGGATGATGTGGAAGAGGATATCTAAAGGAAATCTAAAATGGCCGGTCAGCAATTCAAAATCAATTATTAACCATTGATAGGGGTTGTTTTGGTATTATGTTGGTTTCTACCGGCCATTTTTTAAATATTTTCGATATGGAAAAGGAAAAGTTTCATCTGATTATTGACATGGGGCATGGGAGTAACACCCCAGGGAAGTGTGCGCCCGATAAGTCGTTCTACGAATGGAAGTTCAGCCGCAAGGTTGGCAAGGAAGTTGGCGCACGGTTGGCGAAGATGGGCTACAACGTGCATTACACTTGGCTGGAGGATAGGGAGCCGATCTATCCTGCCGATATGATGCTGCGCAAGCCACAACTCAACAGGGCGCTGATGTGGCGTGTGGAGCGAGTGAATGAACTGTGCGCGAAGTACGGTGCCAAAAACTGCGCTTCCGTTTCTATCCACGCCAACGCCAGCGGTGATGTGTGGGACGAAGCAAGCGGCTACTGCGTGATGGTCGGCAAGCATGCGAGCAGCAAGAGCAAGCGTTTTGCTCAACTTGTGTATGACGAGGCGTACAAGCGAGGGCTAAAAGGCAACAGGTATGTTCCCGATGAGCACTACTGGGTACAGGGGCTGGCGATGTGCGACAGAACTAACTGCCCAGCCATCCTCACCGAGAATATGTTCTATTCCAACAAAAAGGATTTGGAATTTCTCAAAAGCGAAGAAGGTGTGGAGCAAATCATTCACCTACACATCGATGCGATTGTGAAGTATGTGCAACAACTTTAAAGTAAACTTCGGGTAAATTTCGAGTAAATGGAAAAGGACTACACAAGATATGAGGGTTGCGCATCTGCCGTGGCAGTGATACTTGCGCTTGTGGTGCTGGCTGTTGTGCTATGCTCGTGCAAGACCAAGTACATCACCCAAACCGAATACAAGGAAGTGCCAGTTGTTTTGCACGACACAATCGCTAAAAATATTTGGCGCGTTGACACCACAATCGTCAAGGATAGCGTTTATTTTGCCATTAAGGGTGATACTATCTACAAAGAGAGATACAAAAACAAGTGGCGAATACAAGTCGTTCATGACACAATTAGCAAGGTTGTTAAGATTCCTGTTGAAGTTGTTAGAACAAGAACTAAAACAAAGACTGTCGTAAAAAAGGTGAACAGAATCTACTGGTGGCAAAAGGTGCTGATGCTTGTTGGCGGTGCATCGCTAATATACCTAATCGTGCAGATTTACAAGTTCTGGAATCGAAAATAAATGTACCCGATTTGGCGATTTCGGGTACACATATATACCGCAATTAACAGCCCTATATGTACCTGAAACCAGGAAATGGGTACACGTCATAAAGGTATTTTCCTATTTTAATTAACTGTTATCTCTAAAATTAGTTGAATTTTTCCAACCCTCGCTCGTGATGAGTGGGGGTTGTTTTTTAACACTGGAAATCGCCCACTTTTACACGATAATCAAAAAGAAAATCGCACTTTTTTGAAAATAATTGCTTAAATACTTGCGTAGTAACAAAAATATTACTAAATTTGTATTGTCAATAAGAGATAAGCAATATGAAACACGAACTAACTGACAAAGAGTGGGAACTGATTGAAGCAATCAGAAATTACAAAAAGTCCTACCCACGAGGCAAGAGAGAATTAAGCTGGTACATTCAGCAAGTGTTGAACGAACTTCTTTCAAGAGAAGATTAAAAACGAAATCCCCCTCTCGCAGGGGAGGGGGATTTTATTAAATAGAATATGGAGACAATGAAATCAAAAATGGACGACATTTTAATGTTTCTGTCCTGGGGCGAAATTTCAGAGGAGTATTTTGGTCGCTCTCGTAGTTGGATATACCAAAAAATGAATGGCAACTTGAAAAATGGAACCCCCACTGAGTTTACCGATGAGGAGAAAGAGAAACTTCGCTCGGCATTGACCGATTTAGCGGGTCGCATCATTAATGCTGCAAAAGAGATATAGTTCCCATCTTACTTATCCTTATTGACACTAAGAAGTTTGTGAGAACTTTTGTCGGACAATATGTAGTTAATTAGTCATCGTTCATCTACATATAACCGACACGGGCGCATCCTCAACTGGGTGCGCCCGTTTTTCTTTCAACATTCATGTCGCCATCAAAAGAAACCGCCATCCAGTTGATGGTCATTCTGTTTCTGTATCGTCTTGTAACACGCATTTGACGAGGGAATATTTAGTCCTCTCTTTTAATGTTGTTTCATTTTTTGACTGAGTAGCTGTACATGTTATTTTATAACGTTTGCCTACTAAAGTGATGCCTGCCAACAAATTATTATCAAAACAATCGCCTTTTATGTCTTTTCCTATTTCTTGGGCAAAAGTCCATTTCCCATTATCGAAAGATGCCGCAGTGAAATGTCCTACAAACTCTTGCTCCTCAGTTCCCAGCTCACTATTACTATTGATGATGTCATAAAGGGATTTTAGTCTTGACATAGCAACTTTTCTTTTTCTAACATCTGCTTCTAAAGTAGAATACACCCATTTGTAGTTGACAGCTAATCCATAAGACAAAAGTACATCAATAAATTTGCGATAATTGGTGGCTGCAAAACCTTTCAATGTTCGCAATGTTTCGATAACAACTTTGTCATCATCGGAAAACAATTTGTTAATTTCTTCAAGAGTGGTACCAAGTTTAGATTGACCAAACAAGTCAAGTGTTTCATTAGCGCATAACTCAACATCAAACGATGCTGCCGTAAAAGTTGTTACTCTAAGTGTTGATATATCAGAGTCAATGTCTTTGTATAGTTTTTTAAAGCTGCTATCAACCAATGATTGAAAACTTACTAATGCGGCAGAGAGGCACCTTGCTTCCAATGTGTGTTTGTTGTCTGGGGTTTCAAAGGCAAGCCTTATTATAGGGCTCTTTGTACGAACCGTTCTTTCAAGTATCTCAGCATCGTCATCTATGCTGTCATCATAATAATACCCTTCCAGTGGTAACATTGACGGCAATAATTCTTTAAGATATGGCTGAGCTATTATTGTATCGTCATATTTCACTATATAAAGTGAGCCTTCTTGCTCAGGGTTCGTATATAATTGACGCAAATCTATGTGCCCTTTTAAAAAGTCATTTAATCTGTCTTCAGATAATTGTACTGCTATATATAAAAGTGTTCCATCATCTACTACTTCATAATGGAGACACAAATACTTAATACCAACAGCATCTACAGCCACAAAAATTTGTGGCACGTCGTAGAACTCAAGTGTTCGTATGATATTAAGCGTTCTCATCTTTAATTATTGTTGCTGTTGAAATGTCAAATGACTTTGACCGCCACCATGTATAATGATGCACTTGCCCTGATTTTATTAAGACACCATCATTTGATGACAAAATAAGTTTAGCTACACCCTTAAACTTTCGCAAAGCTGGTAGGTTGCGTGTTTTGTCGTCAGGATATGTGTCAAATACAGAAAGTCCAGACGCTTTTACTGCTTTGTCTCTTTGATAAGTTTTGTCTGGATATAGTTCAAGATATGACTTTAAATCATCTTCACTGATTTGTTCCGCATCAATAATAAGCCGATAAAATTCATCTGAATCTGGAATGAGAATTTCTGAAGGCGGACAACCTTCAGGTAATTTGTCCGCCCATTCTATTTGATGAGTCCTCTCGTAATTTTCTAATGTGTCTGGAGTCAGCATACTATTCTTTAGACGGTTTAATAAATGACACTTCCAGATTTTTCAAGAAATCTTCAAGATCTACAAGAGGGAGTGGTTTTAATAAAGGACTATCTTTTAGCCACTCAAAAAAAACCCCTCTAAAAGCACCAATTGTGGTATCAAACATTGAAATAATCACACCAAAATCGATTACTTCGATTTTTTCCTTATCCAGTTTGATAGGCATACCATTCTTTACGATAAAGTCCATGCGAAATAACAACTTGCTAGAAATTACTTGTTCTTTTTCGTCGACAAAATAAGCCGTTAGCATAGGAGATAATACCTTTTCGGCCTCATTGACAAAAAGTTGAGGCATAAACGTAAGCAACACGTTTTCTGATGTTGAATTTGCAATAAGATTAAAAGTGTCATCAGAACGTGAAATGCCTTTAATTATGTACCTACTTTCAGTTTTAAATCTCTCCATAAACTGTATTTCGTTATTGTTAAATGAACTGCACGCAACTCATCTAATAAACAAAGTTAAACTTAATCATTTAAATAGCAAAATTATTGTCCCAATAGTTTCACTTTTGGGATTAATTTTAACATTTGACAAACAAAACCGACTATAACAAAGTCGAAAAGCCCCTGCTGGGCAAAGCAGAGGCAGCAACGCATTATCTCAACAGCACGGATTCTATTGCGTTACACAATACCATAACAGCATGGTGCGCAAAGGTTCGGTGCTGTATGATTTTTTCACATAAAAAGGCTGCCTATGCTTCACGCACAAGCAGCCAAAAAGTCAAACATTTAATTCACTTAGTGAACAAATGTACTGCAAAGTTACTAAAAATTTCTCGACGACGCGATAAAGTCGCACACTTTTCTCACGCAGGCTGTCGCCATTTCGGGTGTCACCTTGACGTATGAGTAAAGCATCTTGTTCTTTCCTCCGCCGAGTGAGTGGCCAAGTACATAGTCAATGACGCTCTCGCTCTCTCCGAGCATGAATGCGTGCTGTGCGAACGACTTGCGAGCGGAATAGAATGTGAGGGAAGGAAGGTTCAGCGTGTCCCTGTATCTCCGGACAATCTCGCCAAATATTTTGCATATTCTTATTTCAGGAGATATGGAAATGCCAAGATGCCCATTTCTTCCTTTGTACTTGTCAATAATCTGTTTTGCCTCGTTCGGTATGGAAAACTCCACAAAAGGGTTCGCTTTTGCTTTTCGCTCTGTCTTTGTCCTAATGTAATGTAGCGTGTCTGAGCATTCGTTGAAGTTTATCTTCGCTATGTCTATGATATTTATTCCTCCAAGATAGTATGATAACATGAAGATGTCGCGAAACTTGACGAAGTCTTTTTTCTGAATCTCGCAGTCTCGTATGTTCCTTATCTCGTCTGGAGAGAGCCAGTTCTGCCGTATCGCTATTACATTTTTGTTGAGTCCTTCTGTTGGGTTCTTGATAAACTCTGTGTATCCGTTTCTTTGGCAATAGTTGATAATCTGTGATAGAAACGCAACACGGCATTGCAGTGATGCTGGAGAAACCTTTCTGCTGCCTTCCTTCACGAGTCTATTAACCATGAGTGGTGTGATGTGGTTGACAAGTGTCTTTTCCGGTATTATGGATGTGATGAAGTTGAAGCAACAGCGATATACTGTTTTTGTAGACTCTTTTGCTGTTGAAACCTCCTGCATTTCTTCGAATGCGGAGCGAAGAGTGTGTGACTTCCTTGTTTTCGTTTGTTGGATAGTTTCTACGAGTTCTGAGCACGATATTCCTTCCGTGTATGGAATCTCGTCAACAATGTGCTGCACATCGTTAAGCCTGGCGAGTAGCTTTTGGTTGAGATAAGAGGCGTCGCCACGTTTTACCACTTTCCCATTCTTCCACTCTTTAGCGGAGTTGAGAACGACATCGGTGACGATGTACCTTGTTTGCGAACGGTGAGATACTGCAATCCTCACCTTCTGCTTTCCGTCTTTCAGTGCCTTTGCCGGCACAATAGTTAGATAAATTGTTACCATAATTTTCAACTTGTTTTTTCGACAATAAAAAGGAAACAAAAACGTCAAATCCGACAATAATCCGACAATAATTCTGAATTCAAATTTGAGTTTATTCCCTATATTAATTATTGGTTAAGTCCTTAAATGTTCGCTAATTAAGCTGTTATTTAGCTCTTTAAATATCCTTGTTCTTGTATATATTGTGAATTTGAGTTAATTTTGCATTTAATTATGCTAACTCGACTACGATATATATTTACGCTGATGGCTGTGGCGTGTGCCATGGTGTGTGGTGCGCAAATCAATACCGACCAGGTGTTGCGCATAGGGCAGAACTCCCTCTTTTTTGAGGACTATGTGCTTTCCATTCAGTATTTCAATCAAGTTATCAAGGTGAAGCCATATTTGGCAAAACCATATTTCTTTCGCAGTGTGGCAAAGCTCAACCTTGGCGACTATAAGGGTGCGGAAGACGACGCCACGCTGTGTATCGACCGCAATCCGTTTATCGTAGACGCCTATCAGGTGCGAGGCGTGGCACGGCAGAACTCACGCAAGTTTGCCGAAGCCATAACCGACTACGACAAGGCTTTGGACATTCAGCCCGACAACAAGAACTTTATGTTCAACAAGGCATTGTGCCAACTCCAACTCAAGCAGTATCACGAAAGTGACTCCACTTTCCACTATCTGGAAAAGCACGACAAGAAAAACGAACGTGTGTATTTGGGTTTGGCGCAAATCTGCATCGAAACCGGCGACACCACGGGCGCACTTGCGTATGTGCAAAAGAGCCTCGGCATATCGAAAAACACCCCCGCCGCCTATGCCGTGCGCGCGCAAATCGAGGCGCAGCGAGGCAATTTTCAATCGGCGGCGGCTGATATGGACTCGCTGATAAAACTGGAGCCAAAGAACGTGAACAACTATATCAACCGCGCATATTTCCGCTACAAAAACGACGATTATTTCGGGTGCTTGAGCGACTACGACTATGCCATCACCCTTGACCCCGAAAACAGCGTGGCAATCTACAACCGTGCCCAGCTCAACGCCGAGGTGGGTGAATATGCCAAGGCAATCACCGACTTCACCACGGTGCTGCAACGCGACTCGCAAAACTTTCTTGCGCTCTACAACCGCCTGCAACTCTACCTCATGACCGAGCAATACCGCAAAGCCCTTGGCGACTACGACCGCATTTTGAAGAAATACCCCAACTTCGAGTCGGGCTATATGCAGCGTGCCGCCATTAAGCAAAAGCTTGGCGACGTGAAGGGTGCACAGCGCGACAACGAGCGTGCCATCGCCATTTTCAAGAAGAAGGGCATTCAGGTGTCGTCGTTCAATCCTGCCGATTTGGAGGCGAAAAAGGCAGAGAAGAAGATGGCGCAAGAGATTGAGGACGCAAAGCGTGGCGTGGAGCAGCCTATGACCGAGGAGGATATTATCAAGAAATTCAACCAGCTGCTCACAGTAGAAGACGACAACGGTTTGAAGCCTGAATACGACAACCGCACCCGTGGTCGCATTCAAAACCAGAATGTGGACATTGAGCCAATGCCTATGTTCTTCCTCACCTATTATAATATAGTGAACAAACTCAACGGCAAAACGCACTATATGAAAGAAATGACCGAAGTGAACGACAGCCGTTTGCTCTCGAAAATGCTTGTGCTTTCGGCCGACGTGGTGCAACTCGACTCTACTACCATCAACAAGCACTTTGAAAGCATCGACTATTACAACGGAATGCTTGCCGTGTCGAAGCCACGATCGGTAGATTACTTCGGCAGAGCCATGGACTATATGATGGTGAAAGACTATGAGCGCGCCATCGCTGACATCGACCGTGCTATCGGCCTGTCGCCAAAATTCACCCTCGCATACTTCCTGCGTGCCAACGCCTACTATATGCAATATCAACTTGAAAAACGCGATGTGCAGAATAGTGCTCAAGCCACCACTTCAGATGCAGCCGCTGCGGCAAAACTTCTTGCGCACAGCACGTCTGACAGTAAGCTCTCTGCCGCGCTCGACGACTATAACGAGGTGTTGAAACTTTCGCCAAAGAGTGTGTATGCGCTCTATAACCGTGGTTTCATCTATATGCTGATGGGCGACTACACATCGGCAATAGGCAGTTTCAACGAGGCGATAGCCATCAAACCCGACTTGGGTGAGGCATTCTACAACAGGGGACTGATGTACTTCAAACTGGGCAATCGTGAGAAAGGCATTGCCGACCTGAGCAACGCAGGCGAACTTGGTGTGCTTCCAAGCTACAATGTGCTAAAACGAATGAGTTATTAATGTAGTTAACGCATTGATTTATAAAGTTTTAAAAATTGACTTTTTTGGATGGGTTATTCTATTTACCTTTGCCATGACAAAATGCATCAAGGATAAAAAACTTGAAGCGTAACGGCTTCTGTTCATAATAGAATAAGTAAGAACAGGTGGGGCTCACAAAGCCAAAATTTCACCTTGATCCAAGCCCACACAGAGAAGACATGATAATCCATTACAGTAGCAAAAGTATGCACAATCGCCTTTTTTGAAAAAACTTGCTTACAACTTCTAACTTGTGGCCTCTAATTTCTTCCTGAAAAGTTTCGGGATTCCAAATTATTGTGTAAATTTGCACCTTGATTTATAATGCAATGTAGTGCCGTTGTATGGCACGAATAAACTAACAAAACTGAAATATGATCAACATTAAATTTCCAGACGGAAGTGTGAAGCAATTTGAGAGTGGTGTAACTCCGCTCGACATTGCGAAAAGCATTAGCGAGGGTCTCGCACGTATGATTCTCGCTGCATCATTTAACGGAGAAGAGTGGGACATCTCTCGCCCGATTTGTAGCGATGGCGAGATTCAGCTCTTTAAGTGGGACGACAAGGAAGGCAAGCATGCCTTCTGGCACACATCAGCTCACTTGCTGGCAGAAGCTCTTCAAGAACTCTACGACGGTATTCAATTCGGTATCGGTCCAGCCATTGAAAACGGCTTCTACTACGATATCGACCCAGGTGAAAACGTCATCACAAGCGCCGATTTCCCAAAAATCGAAAAGAAGATGCAGGAAATCGTGGCACGCAAAGAGGCTGTGGTTCGCGCCGACATCTCCAAGGCAGATGCTTTGAAGAGTTTTGGCGACAAGGGCCAAACCCTCAAGTGTGAGCTGATCAGCGAGCTTGAAGATGGCCACATCACCACATACACCCAAGGCAATTTCACCGACCTCTGTAAAGGTCCACACATTCCAAGCACAGAGCCTATCAAGGCTGTGAAGGTGCTCTCTATCGCCGGTGCTTACTGGCGTGGCGACGAAAAGCGTCCACAGTTGGTGCGTGTTTACGGTATCAGTTTCCCAAAGAAGAAGATGCTCGATGAATACCTCACCATGCTCGAAGAGGCAAAGAAGCGCGACCACCGCAAGCTCGGCAAGGAAATGGAACTTTTCACATTCTCGCAGAATGTGGGTCAAGGTTTGCCATTGTGGTTGCCAAAGGGCGCAATGCTCCGCAACCGCTTGCAGGATATGCTTTCAAAGATTCAGCGCAAATATGGTTATTTGCCAGTAATCACCCCACATATCGGTAACAAAACCCTCTATGTGACCTCTGGCCACTACGCAAAGTATGGCAAGGACTCGTTCCAGCCAATCCACACCCCAGAAGAAGGTGAAGAATACTTGCTCAAGCCAATGAACTGCCCTCACCACTGTGAGATTTTCCGTTCATCACCACGCAGCTACAAGGATCTTCCTTTGCGCTACGCTGAATTCGGTACCGTTTACCGTTATGAGCAAAGTGGTGAGCTTCACGGTCTTACCCGTGTGCGCAGCTTCACACAAGACGATGCCCACCTGTTCTGCACACCAGAGCAGCTCAAGCAGGAGTTCCTCGCTGTGATGGACATCATCAACTTCGTGTTCAAGACATTCGGCTTTGAATATGAGGCTCAGATTTCGCTCCGCGACCCTAACCACAAGGAAAAATATGTGGGTACTGATGAAGTTTGGGAAAAGGCACAACAGGCAATTATCGAGGCTTGCGAAGAAAAAGGCTTGCGGGCAGCCCAGGTTGAAGGCGAAGCCGCATTCTATGGTCCTAAGCTCGACTTTATGGTGAAAGATGCCCTCGGTCGCCGTTGGCAGCTTGGTACCATTCAAGTTGACTACAACTTGCCAGAACGCTTCGGTTTGGAATACACCGGTAGCGACAACCAGAAGCACCGTCCGGTGATGATTCACCGTGCGCCATTCGGTTCAATGGAGCGTTTTGTGGCAGTGCTCTTGGAACACACCGCCGGTCACCTCCCATTGTGGCTCGCATCAGACCAGTGCGTGGTGCTCCCGATTAGTGAGAAATATAACGAATATGCTCAGCACGTGGTAGATGTTCTCGACGAGCAAGGCGTGCGTGCGGCTATCGATGTACGAAACGAAAAAATTGGACGCAAAATCCGTGACAACGAACTTAAGCGCATCCCTTATTTGCTCATTGTAGGTGAAAAAGAAGCTGCAAATGAGGAAGTTTCTGTAAGAAAACAGGGTGAAGGTGATAAAGGTTCAGAAAAAATTCTTACCTTTGCAGCCGAAATCAATGCGAAAGTTGCTGAACAGACAGATTTTGCAGCCGTATTGAAGAAGAAATAATAACGATTAAAATTACTTGATGGAGAAAAAACCATTTTGGAGTGGGCCCCGCAAACCAATGAACAGCGGACCTCGCCCACAAGCAGGACGAAACAAATTTCGCGGCAACCAGAAAAAGGATAAAGACGAACTCGCAATCAACGACCAAATCCGCGCTCGCGAGGTGCGTTTGGTGGGCGATAATGTGGAAGAAGGAATTTATCCTATCGCAAAGGCTCTTAAAATTGCCGACGATTTAGAGCTCGACCTTATTGAAATTGCCCCTATGGCGCAACCACCCGTATGCCGTGTAATGGACTATCAAAAGTACCAGTACCAGCAGCGTAAACGCTTGAAGGAGCAAAAGGCGAAATCCACCAAGGTAGTAGTGAAAGAAATCAGGTTTGGGCCACAAACCGATGCGCACGACTACGATTTCAAGCTCAAACACGCCATCGGCTTCCTGAAAGAGGGTGCCAAGGTGAAGAGCTATGTGTTCTTCAAAGGACGCTCAATCCTATTCAAGGAGCAAGGCGAGGTGCTTTTGCTGCGTTTTGCCAACGACCTCGAAGAATACGGCAAGCTCGACCAGATGCCAGTGCTTGAAGGTAAGCGCATGACCATCATGCTCTCGCCAAAGAAGGTGAAAGATGCTCCAAAAAAGGATAAGGTGAAAGCTGAAAAGCCAGCCGAGCCCAAATCTGAAGAGGAAGCTCCAAAAGAGTAATTTACTTTAGAGATGAAAGAAGGAGAGCAGGCTTGGTAAGTGCCTGCCTCCGATTATTAATAACTTTTTTTTAAATAACAACAAAAAAATGCCAAAAGTTAAGACTAATTCCGGTTCCAAAAAAAGATTCACCTTTACCGGAACAGGAAAGATTAAAAGAAAACATGCTTACAAGAGTCACATCTTGACCAAGAAGACCAAGAAAGCAAAGAGAAACCTTACTCACGTTACTATCGTGGACAAGGCTAACCTCAACTC
>ERZ1026852.108-NODE-108-length-57970-cov-17.202314_pt1 | contig 57970 bp, 73 predicted proteins | sample MGYA00380156_ERZ1026852 | MGnify/ENA primary metagenome ERZ1026852 (study PRJEB33269, sample SAMEA4719792) | human gut metagenome | biome: human-associated habitat; feature: organic feature; material: feces | place: Cameroon | collected 2013-10 ...
GGATAGAACGGAGGTTTCCTAAAGAGCTGATGCGGTTTGATGGGCACAATATAGAAATTGTAAAAATAGGCAGACAACTGGAGTAGAATATAACTTGGTTAAGATTATATAAGCCCTTGTAGTTCAACGGATAGAACGATGCTCTCCTAAAGCATTGATTTGGGTTCGATTCCCAACAGGGGTACTACAGCACCTTTTCGGAGGTGCTTTTTTTATGCCCAATTTTTTGCAGATTTAGGGGGATGGTGTTACTTTTGCACCGAATTGTGTTACAAATGTGTCACAACAAGTATTTCGATTAAAACTATATAGGCTAATGGCAACAACATTTAAGGCAGTGGTGTTGGAGCACCATAAGAAAAAGGATGGCACGTATAATGTAAAGATACGTGTTACCCACAACAGACAAAGGAGATACCTTGCAACCAATATATTTGTGGGCAAGGATGATTTAACACGTGGCTTTAAGATAAAGGCACAGAACGTATTGGATGAGCTGGATAAGGAGATTGAGCGATTACGCAAGATAACCAGCACTATACCCTCTATGAGAGCTGCTGTAATGGATATAGCAGATGTAATGGAGTATATAACTGGGTACGAGCAACAGCGCAAGGAGTTCAAACTGGATTTCTTGGAATTCTGCAATGATTATGCACAGGAGCTGGAGCGTACAGGGCACGCTGGCAATGCTGGGTGTTACTATACCCTGCTGCATAGCTTGCAACAGTACTTGGATGGTGCAACGCTTGATGTTAATGAGATTACTGGGGATTTTGTGCGCTCATACAAAGAGTGGCTAATGAATAAGCCAATGCGAAATGGGGTTAAGGAACGTGTTGGAGGTAGGCGTATGCCCTCTAAGTACCTTGCAACCATGCGAGCATTGCACAATAGGGCAAAGGATAGATATAATGATGAGGGGGCTGGCATTATCAATATACCGAGAAATCCATTTAAGGGGCAAGTACCAACAATGCCAGTGGCAGAGAAGCGAGCTATAACGCTGGAGCAGTTCCACCAGCTCCAAGCCCTGCCATACAAGCAGGTAATGTATAGAGGTAACAACCGCTTCAACTTTGCAAAGGATATGTTTATGCTTAGTTTCGGGCTTATGGGTATGAATGCAGCAGATATATATGAGTGTGATGAGTATAAGGATGGTGTTATTACCTATAAGAGAAAGAAAACAAGGCAGAGGCGCAAGGATGAAGCTGTTATGCAGGTTAAGGTGCAGCCAGCCGTGCAGCCTCTATTCGAGAAGTACAGAGATAGAACTGGTAAAAGGGTTTTTCGCTTTTATCGTATGTATAGCAGCGTGAACAGCTTTACCTGTGCAATGGATAAGGGGCTTAAGCTGGTTGGCAGGGAGATAAACGAAGCCAAGCTGCAATACTACTCTGCAAGGCATACGTGGGCAACGCTGGCTATCAATGTAGCAGGGCTGGATAAGCTGCTGGTACATGAGGGGCTTAACCATGTGGACGATACCACAAGGGTAACAGATGTGTATATTACCAAAGATTGGTGCAGATTGCATGATGCTAACAGCAAGGTACTGGATGCTGTAGGCTATAATACTGGCAGCGTTGAGGAGGATGAGTATAAGCGCAAGTTCAACCATACCCACAGGAGAGTTAAGGATATAATGGCAGAACTGGAGGCAGAGGAGATAAAGGAGTATGAGGAGGGGCAAAATAAGCGTTAATGCAAATGCACTGCTTTTGCAATGCACTTGCAATGCAAAGTTATGCAAGGTTATTTTTGCATAACTCCTTATTCCTTATTCCACCTTAAGGTTAAATAAGCTCTTATTTAAGGAAAACGAAATCCTTATTTAAGGGCTTATTTTGTTTTTGTTAGTTTTTAGTCTATAAAATAGGTGTTGGAAATCAGATAGTTAATACATTTGGTATGCAAATGCACTCCAAATGCAATGCAAAGTTATGCAATATAAATATATATAGTATAATACTTCATTTCATTACGTATCATACTTTGTTATTATAACAAGTATAATAACCCTCTAATTAAGCCCGATTAAGCGATTTTTGGGGCACAAAAATAAGAGTAGCAAACTCTTATTTGGTTTGCTACTCCACATTGATAAACATATTACCCTCACCAGTAAAAAGCCAGTTGGCGTTAATGCCATAGACCTCTACAAGTGGCACAATCCAAAAAAGTTGCAGGATGGAGCGTGTAAGGTCGCTCTCTTGTAGGTAGAAGTTTCGCTTATCAATACCGTACAACCTGCAATACGTTTGCCTGCCACGTAATTTCTTACTGGCAAGCAATAGGCGTATGGCTTCATAGAACCTGCCTGTAATCTTAGAATTTATGGGGTTCTGTGCCATAGCCTACTTTTTGATGTTTTTAACCACCTCTATCAGATAAGCAATGTTATCTGTAGGCTTACCCTCTGTAATAGCCCTATCAAGCTCAATTCCGAGCTTTAGGAGCGTTTCGTTTACCTTTTCGATAGGTAACTCATTTTTCTGCTTTAATGCGCTCACAACGCACGAAAACAGCCCAAACACCGATTTTACGTTATTCTCCATTGCTTTGCCCTCCATTTTTAAGTTGTTCTATCTCCTGCTTTGCCTGTTCAAGCTCCAAGGTGAGTTTGCCAATTTCCCTATTTAGCTTGTATATCTCATTCTCTTTAGCCATTACGATGCTTGCAGGGTACAGCTTCCCTTGTTCCACCATCTTAAAGAGCATGGTGGAAAAAGCCTCACTGCCTGCCTGTATGACATCCCAAGCGTTTGCTGGGGCATCATCATTGGTCTCGCCCTCACCCTCTAATAGCATATTCCCCTCTCCTGTTCTTAGCCATGCTGGGTTTAGCCCAAACACCTCAGACCACTTGGCAGCAGTCTGCTTGCCAAAGGAGGCATTAGAACTTAAGAGCTTACTAACGAATTGCTGGCTTACATCTAACTTTTCAGCGATTTCGTCCTGTCTGATACCTTTTAGAGCAAAAAATTTTTTTAGCTCATTTCCTACATTAACTGCCATATTTTCAGCGCATTAAACCATTTTACAACCCGAAACGCTGTTTTCCAACAACAAAAAAAGTTGTGAAAAAATTTGGTACTTAACCGAAATAGTTGTACTTTTGCAGCGTTATCGAACATTAACGATACAAAGATAACAAAATTTGTAGTACGAACAACTAAAAAGGTAGAAAAAATGAAAAAAATGACCGCTGGGGGCTATACCCCGAAAACATTTGCCGAGAGGTACAAGGCTTTACCGAGCCGAGCCTGTGCCCCCAAGACTAAGTTCGTAAGGGAAATAAGCGAGCTGTGTATGTGCAGCCAGCAAACGGTTCGAATGTGGATTCAAGGCGTGCAAAAACCCGATGCTCTTAAGCAGAAAACAATCAGTGAGTATATGGGTGTGCCAGTTGGGGAGCTTTTCCCTGTGGAGGGTGAGGTAAATGAAAGCGACTGAATTTTACCAAACGCCCGAAGGCGAGGTAAGTATGCGCCCTGTAGGTGAGGCAGAGAGATTGCTTAAGCCAGAAGATACAGAGGTGGTTGAGGAAATGCTTACTCTGATACAGGAGTATTACCCAACAGCCTATGATGCTCTGATGGATATATACAGTAAGAGCCTGCCAAACAAGCAATACCGTGATTACCTTGCAGTTAGGAGGTTTGTAAAATGCAATTTTGGACTTTACGACAACCTCATTGATGTAGATGCAGACGGTACAATGCACTTTGAGTTTGTGCAATGCCCTATGAGGGGTGAATGCAAGTTTGATGGCATCCTATGCCAGCCAAAGTTTAACACAAAGCTAACAGATAGACAACTGGAGGTGATGCAGATGTGTTACGAGGGCAAGGATGATGGAGAAATTGCCGAAAGGCTGTTTATAAGCATCAACACTGTAGCCAATCATAGAAAGGCTGCATTTAAGAAATTAGGCGTACATAACATGGGTGAGTTCAATAGGTACGCTGCTGTTAATAACATTTTCAAAAATTAAAGGAGTATGGAAAGAGAGCTAAATGCACGTGAGAGCATCAACAGCATGATAGGAATTGGAATTGCATTCCTTTTTGTAGCAACAGACACATGGTGTGGCTTGCTGATTTCGTTGGTTGTACTGATAGTTGTATCTATCTACCAGTATAGTTGTATGCACGATGGTAAAACAGAAAATGAGGAGGAAGATTGCAATGGAAATGGAACTATACAAGATTAAGCAGTTGATGATGAGCTGTGCAGAGGTTGGTGCAGCAAGAGTAATGCAGGCTTATGAGCCTAAAGCGGATATGCTTACACAGCGACAAGCATACACCTTTTTCCGTGAGCGTGATACTAAGTTCAATGGCTCATTTACTCATGGTAAGGCATGGGTGGAGGAAATGGTAAGGCGTGATATGTTGCACCCAAAGCGCACAGGCAAAAGCAAGAATAGCCCTCTTTACTACTCCAAGGCTGAAATGCTGGCAGCAAGAGCTGCTTGTGAGATAGAAGCGAAAGGAACATTAAACATCAAAATATAACGATTATGCAGATTATTTTTAAGACCTTGAAAATGCAAGGCTTCAAGGGAGTACTTGCAGAACGTACAGTGGAGTTTAACCCACAGGTTACAGAGATTTACGGTGCAAACCGTACTGGCAAGACAACTATTGCAGATGCTGTGCAGTGGGTGTTGTTTGGCAAGAACAGTGCAGGTGACAGCGTGTTTGGCATCAAGACACGTACCAACGATGGTGTAGAGATACCAAAGATAGACCACATGGTAGAGCTTACAATGCTGGTTGATGGTACAGAGGTGGTGCTTAAGCGTATGTTGCAGGAGGTATGGGGCAAGCCTAAGGGTGAGGCAGAGGAGAAGCTGACAGGCAATACTACCCTGCTGTATATCAATGGCGATAAGTACACGGTTAAGGACTACAACGAGTATATCAAGAGCCTCTGTAATGAGAGCCTTTTCCGTTGTGTTACCAACCCTGCCTATTTCCCAAGCCTTAAGCCCGAAGACCAACGTAACCTGCTGGCTAAGATGGTTGGAGGCGAGACACCAGCAGAGGAGCTTGCAAAGGACAATAAGGATTTTGTTAAGCTGCTTAACGAAATGGCAGGTGATGATATGGCTACATATCTCCAACACCTCAAATACCGCAAGGATGAAATTAAAACCGACTTGGAGCAACTGCCAGCACGTATTGCAGAGCAGAAGAATGAGATAGAGCAGATAAATGAGCTTGCCTATGATTACAAGGCACTGGAGGCAGAACTGGCAGAGTGTGATAAGGATATTGCAGCCAAGGATGAGCAGATTGCAGACAGTTCCAAACTTGTAGATAGCGATTATAACGCTAAGGCTAATGAGCGTACTGCTATTAACCAGCTTAAGGTGCAGGTGCAGTTGATTGAGTTCGCAGCACAGAGTGATGAGCAGACCGCACAGAACGAGCACAATCAGCAGATAGCTACAGCAAAGTGTACATTGCAGCAGGTGCTCAATGACATCAAGCTACAGCAGGACAACGTGGATAGTGCAGATAGATTGCTTACACGTATTGAGCACGAAACGCAAGACTTCCGAACACGATGGCAGGCAGTAGATGATAGCGAGTTTACACCAGTTGCTTACGTTAGACAAGCCTACACTGGCAGCAATGTATGCCCTACCTGTGGCAGAGAGTACGACCCCGAAGTTATTGAGGATTGGAAAGCCAACTTTGAGCTTGCACAAGACCAAGCAGAGGAAGCTCACAACAAGAAGCAGGCAGAGGAGGAAGCAGCCTTTAACACCAGCAAGGCTAACAAGCTGGAAGAACTCACAAAGGAGGCACAGGCTATCAAGCAGCGCAAGGCTGGAGCAGAGCAGCAGCGTACAAATGCGCTTGCTAAGATTGAGGAGCTGGAGCAGAGTAAGGTAACAGCTAACCATGCCCTTGAAGATGCGCAAGCACAGCCGTATAAGACCAAGCAGGAGGTGCTGGATGCTAACAAGCAGTACAAGCAGCTTAAGCAGGAGATACAACAGCGTACAGAGGCACTGGATAAGCCAGCAGAGCAGAGCGTGCTGGATAACCAACAGCAGGTGGAGCAGCTTAAGCAGGAGAAGAAAGCACTCCAAGAGAAGCGTGATGAGGTACGTGATAAGCTGGCTACAGAGAAAACGCTGGAGCGCAAGCAGGAGCGTATCAATGAGCTTAACAAGCAGATTAAGCAGCTTAACCAACAGCTTACAGAGCTGGAGGGCAAGGAGTATATTGCAGAGCAGTTTAACGAGCTGTGTATTACAGACCTTGAATACAGAGTTAATACACTGTTTGAGAATGTACGCTTTACGATGTTTGAGCACAGACTTAACGGAAACCTTAAGCCTACTTGTGAGTGTACGGTTGGTGGTGTGCTCTACGGAGATTTGAACACTGCTGATAAAATCAACGCTGGTATTGATATTATCAACGCTATAAGTAAGTACAATGGCGTATATATGCCTTGCTTTGTTGATAATGCAGAGAGCATCAACGATGTGCTACCAATGCAGAGCCAAGCAGTACACCTCATTGTGAGCCGTGACAAGAATTTACGTATAATCAAATAATTTGTTTAGTTATGAGTACAACAACAGGAACAGCTCCTGCAACAACAGGAGCAAAGGCAGGTACAGCAGTAGCACCTGCAAACAATGCTCTTGCAGCCAAGAGCAAGGAAATGGTGGATAGCGTAATGCACCGAGTAGAGGAAATGGAGCAGGCAGGACAGCTCATGTTACCAGCCAACTATGCAGCAGGAAATGCCCTGCGTTTGGCTTGGCTTCACTTGCAGAACGTGACCGACAAGAACGGCAAGAGAGCCTTGGATGTATGTACAACAGAGAGCGTTGCTAACGCTCTGCTGGAAATGGTTATCAAGGGTGAAACGGTTGGTAAGAGCCAGTGCTATTTTATCCCTACTGGTAACAAGCTGACCTTTTGGGAAGATTACCGTGGTAAGCTGATGCGTGCCAAGCGTGATACAGAGATTGCCAAGGTGAACCCACAGGTAATTTATGCCAAGGACAACTTTGTGTACACTGTTGATGAGGATGGCGAAATGCAGTTGGTTAAGCACGAAACCTGCTTGGCAAACATCAACCCAGCAGAGATTGTAGGAGCTTATGCAGTTGTTATCAACAAGGATAACACAAGACACTTGGAGGTAATGACAATGGATATGATTAAGGCAAGCTGGGGACAGGGTGCAGCCAAGGGTAACAGCATGGCTCATAACAAGTTCAGCGACCAGATGTGCAAAAAGACTGTTATTGCACGTGCCTGCAAGATTGCTCTTGGTTCTTCTGATGATAGCGAACTGGAGAAGAACGACCTGCAACGCCCCGATGAAGCAGGAGATACGAGAGAGGAGGCACAGCAGCAGGTGCAGCACCTTAACGCTCCTGCATTTGAGGATGCGGAGTATGAAGATGTTACTGGTACTGCAAATGCAGGAGATAAGCCAGCAGAGGCTATCCCAGCGCAACCAGCAAAGCCAGCATCTAAGCCTGCTGGCAAGAAAAAGAACGAGTGCCCGATTTAACCAAGTGTAGGCTATGGAGTTGAAAATTATAGGGAGCGGAAGTAAAGGCAACGGCTATGTACTGGATGCAGGCAACGAAGCACTGGTGATAGAGTGCGGTGTTAAGCTGCTGGAGGTAAAGAGAGCCGTGGGCTTTAATCTCTCAAAGATTGTAGGCTGCATAGTTACCCACCAGCACAACGACCATGCAGGATATGCCAAGGAGTATTGCAATGCAGGTTTGCTTGTGCTGGCACTCCAAGAGGTTATTACGGCTAAGGGCTTGGAGAACGCTAAGGCTATCACTATAGGCAGGGGTTACATCATGGGAGGCTTTAAGGTGCTACCTTTTATGGTTAAGCATGATGTACCCTGTGTTGGCTATCTCATACAGCATAAGCAGTGTGGAAAGGTGGTGTTTATTACTGATACATACGCTATGCCATACGATATAGAGGGCATCAACTACTGGATGATAGAAGCCAACTATGCTGATGATATACTGGAGGCTAACATTGAGCGTGGCAAAATACTGCCTGTAATGCGTGACAGACTGCTGTTAAGCCACATGGAGATAAGTAACACCATAGGGGTATTGCAACGCTCTGACTTAAGCCAAACCAAGAGTATTGTACTGGTACACCTTAGCGATGGTAACAGCAACGCTAACAGATTTGTTGAAGATGTAAAAAGGGCAACTGGCAAGCCTACCTGCTGGGCTAAGAACGGAACAGTACTACCCTTTGATTTGTGCCCACTATGAGGCAGATAACGGAGAGAAATGCAAAAGTGATTGAGGAGGTGCTTACTGGCTATATTGCTGGATTGCAGGAGGCATCCCGAAAGAGCACAAGAGTACATAACAAAGTGAGGCTGGCAGGCATTGCTCTGCGTGAGCTTCAGAACAATAAAATTACTAAAAATGGAAGAATTGAAAGTAAATAAGGCAGATGTTGTAAAGGCATACAACGCTGGCAGCGAGGAAACAAAAGAGGCACTGGTTAAGGTGTTTGGTGCAGAGGTGTTTAAGTTTGATTACCACGACATCAAGACCTATGCAGATGCTTGTGAGAAGCTGGGCATGAAAGAGCACCTGCTTACTGGCAGTGAGGGAGGAGATAGAGAGGCGCAAAGACAAGCGCAAGCACTCTACAAGTTACTGATTATCCAAAAGGCTATGAACAATGGCGTTTGGCGTGATAAGGATGGCTGGAGCTATTACCCTTACTGGGTGCTCTACTCCAAGGAAGAAATGGAGCGCATGAGTGAGGAGGAGAAGCAGAGAAAGGGTATTAAGCAGCTCCTCTCCTGTGCTCATGCGATTGATGCGGAGTATGCGGGTGTCCGCTGTGCGGGTGCGGGTATTCGTGGTGCGAGTACGTCTGCGTATTGTGGTTTCCCCTTGTGCTTTAACAGCGAGGAAGCAGCACTATATGCAGCCAAGCAGTTTGAGAGCCTTTTCTTCGATTACTACGGCATCAAAGTTAAGGAGGGCTAACAATGAAATGGTTACTTGCCAAGGTACGCTATGAGCGACCTGCGGATGATGGTAGCTGCAAAAAGGTTACAGAGCAATACATTGTGGATGCGATGAGTTTTGCAGAAGCAGAAACACGTATCATACAATCTTTGCAGCCTTATGTTAAGGGTGAGTTTGAGGTTACAGGCATCAATCCAAAGAATTATGCAGAGGTGCATTTTAGTAATTTTGGCGATGCAGACAAGTGGTATGAGTGTACACTGGAGTACATTACACTTGACGAAAAAACAGCCAACGAAAAACGTACCAAGCAGAAGATGCTGATACAGGCGAAATCCCTGCGTGGAGCTATCAATGCTATTGATGAGATTATGGGTAAAACCATGATTGATTACGATAATGTAGATGTTAAGGAAACGGCTATCATGGACGTTTTCAAATACGAACCTAAAAAAGAGGCAGCAGATGGAAACAACGACTAAAAAGGACATGATTAGGATGATTGCCAACAAGACAGGCATTGCTCCTAAAGAGATTGAAACGGTACTGGAGTGTGAGCACACTTTGATTATCAAAGAGGTTACACAGGGCAGAAAGGTATGCTATAGAGGCTTTGGCGATTACAAGCCAAAGGAGTACAAGGCAAAGGCTGTACGCAACATTAAGCAGGGCACAACATTTACAATGCCTGCTAAGACGAAGCCTGTATTTAAGGCAAGCCCCTACTTCTGCAAAGAGGTGGCAGGCGAGTAATAATAACCATACTACAGGCAGGTTCGCTTGCCTGTAGTAACAAAGACAAAGAGCGATGAGAACAAAGCCATATTTTCAGCATGACTACTATGCACGCAACGACCCGAAGTTACAAGATGTGTTTGCTACACATGGCTGTGAGGGTATTGGTGTTTTTTGGTGCATTGTGGAAATGCTGTATGAGCAGGGTGGTTACTTGGAGCTAAAGCAATGCAAAAGCATAGCATTTGCATTGCACGTGCAGCCAAAGGTTGTAACCAGCATAGTAAGCGTCTTTGAGCTGTTCAAGATTGATGGTGAGAGGTTTTACAGTGCCTCTATCCTTGCACGCTTGGATAAGCAAAAGAGTGTTAGCGAGAGCAGAAAGCTGGCTGCATCTACACGCTGGCAGAACAAAAGCAATGCAAATGCAGAGCAAGTGGAAAGCAAAAGCATTGTGCAGCAACCTGCAAGCTCTGATTTGTTTGAGCAGGTAGAACCAGCCGAAAAGCAGAACTGGAAAGCCATTATAGATGCTTGGAACAGCACCTGTATATCCTACCCTAAGCTAACGAGATTTAGCGACAAACGCAAAAACAAGGTTGCTGTAAGGCTTAAGGAAATGGGAGGTGGGGACAAGGCACTGGAGATATGCAAAGAGCTGTTTGTTAAGATGGAGGGTTGCAGCTTCCTCAAAGGTGATAACAGGAGAGGCTGGAAAGCCTCTTTTGACTGGCTCTTTGAGAATGGAAATAACTGGGTTAAGGTTTACGAAGGCAATTACGATAATGGCACAGCGAATCAACCAAATAGCACAGGCAGCTTTGCAACAGATGCAGGCTACAGCCAGCGACAATGCGAGGCAGCAAGCCTCATTGCAGAGCTGCGGAACGGAAATAGCTAAAGCAGATAAGCTAAAGGAGCTTGATGCTATCCTGCTTAAATACAACCCCTCTAACCAAGCGGTGTATTGCAGAGATTACAAGGAACGCTGTTACTTTGGTACAGCTCCAACACTGGTATCATTAAGAAAACTGGATGATACAGCAGACCAACAATGGTTGATACCCCAGCTATGGAACTTAAGCGAGTTTAGCGGTTCAAGCAAAAAGATTACCAAGGAACAGCTTAGAGAGCTTGCTGGGGTGATAGCAGCAGAATACTATTTCCTTAAGGTAACAGAGCTGATGGTGTTCTTCTTTCAGTTTAAGGCTGGCAGGTATGGCAAATTCTATGGCAATGTTGACCCTATGACAATAACCTCTGCTTTACGAGAGTTCGCTGATGAGCGTAATGTGATATACATAAAGCATGAGCAGGAGCTAAGGGATAAGCAAAAGACTATAGATGATGCAGAGAGCAGGAAGAACGCTATATCCTATGAGCAGTGGCAGGTGCTTAAAAAGCAAAAAGAAGCAAATGGGCAAATACCAGATAGTGCAGGCAAAAGCGGTGTGCGATGATGGCACTTTGATAAGTGTTGCACACAAGGAAATAACGGATGATTTGGAGGCTTACAGAGCAGAGCTGCTGCAAGCCACAAAGGTAGAGCATCCAAGTGTTGAACATATAAACTTTACATACGAGTATGGAGGTACAGGAGAGCATTAAAGACAAGCTGCGTAAGCTGGCAGCACTTGCAGAGCGTGGCATGGAGGGTGAGGCAGCAAACGCCAAAAGAGCCATTGAACGTATATGCCAGCAGTACGGCATTAGACTGGAGGATATGCTGGAGGAGGATAAGAAACGCTACCACATAAGGGTTGGCAGAAATCCTATGTTGCGCCAGTTATTTAACCAGTGTTATGGTGTTGTTGTAGGAACAGGTGAAATAACCTACTGGAATATTAGCCGTGATACGATTGCTGTAGAGCTTACACCATTGCAGTATGCAGAGCTGGTGAGTATGTGGGAATGGCATCAATCCAATTTCAAAAGAGATTTGGAGGATATGGAGAAAACCATTGTAGATGCTTACATAAGCAAGCACCACCTTTATGCACCGAGTGATGGAAGTGAAGAAGATTATGAGCTTACGGCAGAGGAAAAGGCAAGGTTGCTTAAGGCTATCTACATGAGTGAGGCACTTGGTGACAGCAGGTATCAGAAGATGCTGGAGAGCAAATAATTATATCTATTAAACGTGTATATAACTAACGCAATGAGCAAACGAAGTGAACGTATAAAGGTTGCACCTCTGATGTTGAGCAAGGTGTTTACCAGTGGGCACAGCAAGGCTGGACAGCCCACAAGATTTAAGGAGCAGCTTATGGATGGTACTAAAAAGCATACTATCCGTGGCAACTATCAATACTGGGCTAAAAAGGCTGAACAGATTAACGCTGGCAAGATGGTTTTGAGCATCCGACAGTGGACTGGCAGACCTTACAACAGAGAGCAGGAGGAAATTATGCAGCTCCATACCCTGCGAGTGCAAGCAATCTCTATCAACATTACCGATGCTACCCCTATGGTGGGTGTATATGGTGATACGGATAAGCTGCTAAGTGCAGAGGAGATTGAGGAAATGGCACGTAATGACGGGCTGTGTGTTGAGGATTGGCTGGAATGGATGTGCCCAAAGGGTAAACCATTTGCAGGTGCTATTCTCCATTTTACTAACGAATTGAACTATTAGGCTTATGGATGAGTGGCGTGATGTGAAAGGCTATGAGGGGCTGTATAGGGTGAGTAATACAGGCAATGTGAACAAGGTTTTGCCTAATGGCAAGCGTAAGCGTATAAGAGCCGTACAGGGAAGTGGTATGAGGCGTGTGATGCTTAGAGGCAAAGGCAAAAATGAACTTGTACAGATTGCTGTGCTGATGCTGGAGGCTTTCGATATACCAAGACCTGCTGGCTATAAGGCAACTTGCAAAGACGGCAACTATGATAACCTTAAGCTGGCAAACCTGCAATGGGTTGTACGGAGGCAGGAAAAGTATTACCAGCGCAACAGAGCGCATGAGCCAAGGCGAAAATATACAGAGGAGGAACTGGCAAAGCACAGCCCTCTATGGAAATACTTCTACGGCAAGCGTACCTGTACCAAGTGTGCAAGATATGGCGAATGTGTGTGGAGGAAAGAGAGTGATGTGCTGGATTATGCAGCAGAGGGTTGCAGAGGCTGGCAAAAACGTATAACAGCAGACGATTTTTAATACAAAGAAATATGGAATTGAATCAGACCAAAAGAACAGACATCTACAACATTGACCCACGTAATGTAGTGGTAGTGGATGGCTTTAACGCAAGAAGAAACTTTGAGCTTGATGAGCTTAAGGAGCAAATCAAGGCAAAGGGAGTGCTTAACCCTATTACCGTTGTGCCTTTTAAGGATGATGAGGGCAACGAGAAGTACCGACTGGTTGATGGTGAGAGGCGTTTGCGTGCAACGCTGGCAGCTATTGATGAGGGTGCAGATATTAAGCGTATCAAAGCACTTTTCCTGCCACGTAACACCAATGAGGAGGATTTGCTTATTGAGCAGATGATGCGCAACGAGGGCAAGAACTTTACAGAGTACGAATGTGCTATCATGTTCCAACGCTTCAAAGACCAGTACGGCTACACACAGGCAGAGATAGCTGCTAAGTTTGGCAAGAGTGGCGCATTTATTAGCCGTTGTTTGAGCCTCATGGAGCTTGCACCCGAAATCCAAAAGAAGATGGAGGTAGGCGAGATTAGCACCAAGGCAGTACGTGAGATTGCAGCCCTGCATAAAGGCGATGAGAGGGCACAGGTTAAGGCTGTTAAGGATGCTGTGGCTAATGCCAAGGAAAAGGGCAAGAAAACGGCTACAGGCAAGAATATTGGCAAGGAGCTACAGGAGCAGAAAGCCGTTAATAAGGTTAAGGCTGCAATGAACCTCTTTTGCAAAGGGCTGGCAGATGCTAACATTAACCTCTCCAAGGTTAGCTTGCAGGATTTGCAGGAGGCTCTTAGCAAATCTGCAACACTGGGCGATGTGATTAAGAACATTTAGGTATGGAAGAACCAAAGCTATACATAGTTAAGGATGATGGCACAGCCATTGAACTTGACGGTATAAAGAGAGCCGAAGCTCTTGAAGCAGATAGCAGCACAGAAAGGGTTATGGAAAGCAAGCCAACGTGCTTAGAGTATGTGATAGATAGCAATGATGGGCTAAAGCTGTTATTAACCATAGAGGGTATTATTGCAAACTCTGATGGCAAGTACAACTTTAAGGCTTTTTATCTCAAAGATAGAGAGGTGCAGGCTATTGAGTTTAATGGGCTTGATGAGGATGAGTTTAATGATGCTGTTGAGAAAATACACATAGCTACTGGTGTAGATGTGCAGCTCATTAAGCAAAAAGTGATGATTGTTCAAAGCCGTTATGATTTGCTGGAGGAGATTAAGCGATACAAAGCAGAGTTGCTAACATACAAAGTTCCTCTGATAAAAGAGCCAAAAGAACCAGCACCACCATACAAGAGCAAGATAAAGTACTGCAAGGGCTATAAGCCTAAGCAGTACTGGAATAGAACACGTGCAAAGTTGAACTTCAAAACAAACAAAAAATGGAAGAACAGAAAATAAGACGAGCACTCTTTTTGAGTGTTAGCGACTATGAGGGTGAGGAAAGAAAAGTGCTTGAGAAACCATTTATACAGGATGGCAAGCTGTGTGCAACCAACGGCTATTGGCTGGTACGTATAGACCCAAGCCTTTGTGATACTCATATTGAGTTTACAGAGAGTGAAAAGCCAAGCCTTAAAAATCTTTTCCCTGCAAAGACCTGTAGCCAGATTATAACCAAGGAGGCTATAAGTGAAGCTGTTGAGGAGATACCAACCTATGTAGATGACTCTTGCCAAGAGTGTTGTGGTGAGGGTACTGTTACATTTACATACACAGCAGATACAGATGGTGAGGAGTACGAGACAGAGGACACCTGCCCTGTATGCAATGGAAGTGGTAAGTGTGAGAAAGGTAAGGAGATTGTAACCAAGCAAGAGAATGGTGTTGTGTTGTGTGGTAATCTCCATTTCTCTACAAATCAGCTTATGTGGCTGGAGCGTGTAGTTGATGCTCTTGGTGTAGATAGCGTGGTTAAGGTGAGCGACAAGGATATGTTACTGCTAACGGCTTGTGATGGTAAGGTTGAGCTACTAATACCAGCAGGTTTCGGTACGAATAACAAGAAAAATGTTGATGTAATACTGGGATGATGAACTACAACGAGATAAGAGACAAAGCGTATGCCAGTGCCAAGGAACACGGCTACCACGACCAAGAGTACGGAAACGCTCACTGGGCTATGATGATAACAACAGAGCTATGTGAGGCGATTGATGCAGATAGAAGTGGCAGATGCTGCAAGGTTGATAGAGAGCAGTTTGAAAAGCTGTTAGAGCAGAAGCAGTATAGCAGCAATAACACTAACGCACAGTTTTACTGCTGCTTTGTGGAAAATGTAAAGGACACCGTGGGGGATGAGCTTGCAGATGCAGTACTGCGTATCTGTGACTTTGCAGGATTGAGAGGCTGGGAGCTTGATAGCTATGAGATAGATAAGGAGGCTATTACGGAGCATGAGATTATGACCGAGAGCCTTATGCCTATAGTGTTGGCTCTCTTTGTGCCTATTGGGGCAAGCGGAGCATGGAGGCTACAATGGTGCTTGGCAAACATTGAGAAGATTGCAGAGCAATACGGTATTGATTTGGCTTGGCACATTGAGCTTAAGATGAGGTTTAATGAGCTGCGTGAGAGATTGCACGGCTGCAAATACTAAGTAATATGGGAAATTATAAACTTGGAACAACATTGTGGGATTTACCTTTTACGGTACGTACCCACAACTGCCTTAAGGCAAGAGACATCAATACGTTTGCTGATGTAATGAAGCTGGATGCAAAGGAAATGACCAAGTGCAGAAACTTTGGTAAAAAGTGCCAGCGAGAGCTGGAGGATTTCCAAGAGGAAAACAAGGCTCTATACAATGCACAGATAACAGCCATTGCAACCGACCTTGTAAGCAATGGTGAGTTTAAGCAACAGCTTAAGGAGTTAATACTAACAGAGGTAACAGATGCAATAGGCAAGGCTATCGAGCAGTGTTTCACCTCTATCAACAAAATGTAATGTTATGGCAAAAGTACAGAAAGACAAAAAGCAACACTTTTGGGTGTGCATGATTGCAACACTGGTAGCTGCTGTAGTGAACAGATTGGCAGGCAGCTCTGATAATGAGGCTGCTGTTGCAGGTGCTAACCTTGCAATAGGTTTGGCAGCAGGTAAGGAGTATGGAGATAGCAAGGCTATTGGCAACAAATGGGATTGGCACGATATAGCTGCTGATGCTGCTGGCATCTTTGCAGGTTTGGCTGTGTACTATGCCCTATTGTATATATATCATATACTACTAAAGGGGGAGTAAGCTATGTATATACTTGAATTAGTAGTAGTATTTGTATGCGTGGCAGCTCTCATGTTCCTCTGCTTCCTTTTTACCGAGCTGGTAAAGGAAACCATTGTGATTAGAGAGCTGGAGAAAAGGATAAATAGCAGGTATGTGCGCAAGAGCAAGCCAAAGCCCTTACCAAAGGAGATATGCCAGCCTACCAACAGCATTACGTATGAAATGAGCCTAACGCTTAAGGAGCTGTACGAGGCACAGATAAAGCTCCTAACCCACATACGCAACGGCAAGCGTGTGCCATACTGGAGTGCTATATATGCAATGCTTAGAGTTAAGAAACTGCCAAGGCGAAAGAAGAAGATTGCCAAGGCTTATGTATTATCAAAAATGGAAGAATATGCCAAAATGCAGAATAGTTAGAGTTGTAGCCTACCCAGCACAGGGCTACATCATTGAGATTAAGAAGCACTGGTGGAGCAAGTGGAAAGTACGTGACTGGGAAACGCTGAACCCACCAGTACCAGTTATCTATCCAAGTGAGCGTGTAGCAAAGCAGTTCCTATGAAGCCAAAAGAGTTTTTTGATTTGGTTGCTGATATGCGCAAGGCACAAAAAGAGTATTTCAAAACACCTGCAAGCGCATACAAAGCCAAGCAGGATGCTTTAAGTAAGAGCAAGAAGCTGGAGAAGCAGGTGGATGATGAGATAACGAGAGTTGAGAAGATACTGGTAGAGAGGATGCAGCGCACCCTTGATTTTGATGGTAATTTACAATAGTAATGCAAATGCAAAGCAATAGCAATGCAAATGCACAACAATTAAACAAATAAGACAATGAGCAAACTTTTATTTTTCGACCTTGAAACAACAGGCGTTAAGTACTGGAGAAACGGCATCCACCAAATTAGCGGTGCTGTAGTGATTGATGGTAAGGTAAAGGAAACCTTTAACTACCATGTAGCCCCTAACCCACAAGCAGAGATTGAGCAGCAGGCTTTAGATGTAGCTAAGGTTACAGAGGCACAGATTAAGGCATACCCACCTATGGCTGTAGTTTACAGCCAGTTTGTAGCCATGCTGGGCAAGTACGTTGATAAGTACGATAAGACCGACAAGTTCACGCTTGTAGGCTACAACAATGCAGGCTTTGATAATCAGATGCTGCGTGCATGGTTTACCCAGAACGGAGACAAGTATTTCGGTAGCTGGTTTTGGAGCAACTGCCTTGATGCAATGGTGCTGGCATCTTATTACCTCATGCCACAGCGTGCAGGTATGGATAACTTTAAGCAGGGTACTGTTGCAAAGCAGCTTGGCTTGCCTGTATCAGATACAGAGCTGCATGATGCTCTTTACGACATCCGTGTATGTATGGGCATCTACCAAGTTGTTACTGGATGCAGTGGCATGGTTGATGAGGAGCTTAATTTTATAACCGAATAGCAGAAGTATGTGCCCCCTACTACATTGGTTGTATAACTACTGTATAGGGGGTATATATACTGTTATAATAATAATATAATATATAACTACTATGGGAAGTTTGAACAGAGCCGAAATTTTAGGCACAATGGGGGCTGACCCCGAAGTAAAGCAGTTGCAGGGAGGTAACAAGGTAGCACAGTTTACGCTGGCTACTAACGACCCAGCTCACAAGCTACAGAATGGTACGGAAGTGCCCGAAAAGACGGAGTGGCACAACATTGTATGCTGGGGCAACCTTGCTACGATTGCAGAGCGTTTCCTGCGTAAAGGGGCACAGGTGTATGTTGATGGCAAGCTGCGCACAAGAAGCTACGATGATAAGCAGGGTGTTAAGCGGTACACTACAGAGATTGTTGCTAACAACATTGTTTTGCTCAATAATGGCAGAAATAGCCAGCAGAGCGCACAACAGCCTACAAGTGGGGCAACTGCCCAACCAGCACCACAAAGTACGACACAGGCAGCGCAAAGTGGCTCATACGGTGCAAAAGATGATGATTTGCCATTCTAAAACCTGCTGGAGCGTATGAAAAGCGAAGAACATAACATACAGACCGCTTGTGTAACGTGGTTTAGATACCAGTACCCCGAATATCTGATTTTTGCTGTGCCTAATGGTGGCAAGCGTGACAAGCGTACAATCTACAGGCGTGGTGTACCTATCACTTACAGCCCAACGGCTGCAAAGCTCAAAGAGGAGGGGGCACTTGCTGGAGTGGCAGACCTCATAATTGTAGCCCACAACAAAACTGTGTTCGTGGAAATGAAAACTGCCAAGGGGAAGCAGGAGGAAAGCCAAAAGGTTTTTGAGAGGAACGTGCAGAGGCTTGGGCATCCTTATTTGCTCTGCCACAGCTTCGATGAGTTCCAAGAAAAGGTAAAATGTGAGCTTAATTTAACAAAGTAGCCGAGAGTTCAATTTTTAAGTATAAGAAGCGTGTATATTATGCACGCTTTTTTGTTTCTTTGTACCCAAATTGCACGCAAATTGCTTGCACAAACCTTTCGCTTATGGGAAAATATGGATTGAAACCAGTGCCAGCTCATAGCGGTTATTATTGCACTGTGGAGGGTAGGCTGTTCTCTGATAGAGGTGGCAGGCTGCATGAGGTACAAGGCACGCTGGATAAGGACGGATATGTTAAGGTTACTCTACGTGTTGATGGCACAAGGGAGTACTGGAGGTTACACAGAGTTATCCTGCTAACCTTTGTTGGCAGCAGTGTTAAGCAGGTTAATCACAAGGACGGAAACAAGCAAAACAACAGGCTTGACAACTTGGAGTATTGCACGGCAAGGGAGAATACCTGCCATAACCGTCTGCATGATGGCTGCTTGATAGGTGTGTGCTGGAGTAGTTGGCATTGTAAGTGGAGGGCTTACATAAGGCAGGGAGGCAGGCAAAAGCACCTTGGTTACTTTGAGGAGTATGAGGATGCAAGGCAGGCTTACTTGTATGAAGCCAAGAGGTTGAACATTAAAAACAGATACGATGGTACAGACAGAGTTAATGAGCTTAAGCAAGCTGGAGCTTAACAAGGGGCAGATTGAGGGGCTACCTGCTAACCCACGTGAGATAGCTAACGAAATGCTTGATAAGCTAAAGAAAAGCATCATAGAGTGCCCCGAAATGCTGGAGTATAGGGAAATACTGGCTTACCCACACAAAGGTAAGCTGGTTATCATTGGGGGCAATATGCGCTATAGAGCAATGCAGGAGCTGGGCATTAAGGAAGCACCAGTAAAGGTACTACCTGCCAGCTTAAGCGTGGATAAGCTCAAAGAGATTACTCTTAAAGATAACATTGGCTATGGCAAATGGGATTGGGACGAGCTGGCTAACAACTGGGATGATTGCCCACTAACAGACTGGGGTATGCCAGTATGGGAGAACGTACCCGAAGCAGATACCAGCAGCAATAATGCAGGAGATACAGAGAGCAAAGAGAAAGAGGAGCATGGTAAGCTAACAGACAAGTTTATCGTGCCCCCTTTTAGTGTTCTTGATACAAGGCAGGGCTACTGGAGAGAACGTAAAGAGAAATGGGCACAGCTCATTGGCGATAAAGGCGAGAGTAGGCAGAACACGCTGGATAGCGAAACAGGCATCATGAACAATATCAACAGTGGTGTAAGCATCCTTGACCCAGTAATGGCAGAGCTTGTTTGCAGGTGGTTTGGCTTTGATGGTGCTAAGGCGTTTGATTGCTTTGCTGGTGATACCGTGTTCGGTTATGTTAGTGCCTCTCTTGGTATGGAGTTCACAGGCATAGAGCTTAGAGAGGAACAGGCAGCACTCAATAATGAGCGTGTTGCTGGTATCTCTGCCAAGTATATCTGTGATGATGGGCAGAATGTACGCAAGCACATTAAAAAAGCATCCCAAGACTTGTTTTTCTCCTGCCCACCTTACTACGATTTGGAGGTGTACAGCGACAAGCCTAATGATGCAAGCAACCAACCAACCTATGAGGCGTTTATTAGCATCCTATCTAATGCCTTTGCTGGAGCTTTGGAGTGCCTTAAGCCAAACAGGTTTGCTGTTGTGGTGGTTGGTGATGTACGTGATAAGGCTGGCTTCTATTATGATTTTGTTGGCGATATAAAACGTATCTTCAAAGCACATGGTGCTCCACTCTACAATGAGTGCATTATTGTTGAGCCTATAGGCACTTTGCCACAGCGTGTAGGTAGATATATGCGCAACCGCAAGATAGGCAAATGTCACCAAAATGTGCTGGTATTCTACAAGGGTGATGTTAAGGAGATACCAAACAACTATAAAGAGATTGAGTATGCAAGCGAAGATTTGGAACAATTCAACGTGGATAAAGGAAACGAACCCACATAAGCTAAGGGTTATGTTTGGCAGGATGCTGGAGGATGCAGGCTTTAACGTGCTTGATGTGTTGGAGCATTATTTCAAGCCACAAGGCTATACAGCTCTATACCTGCTATCAGAGAGCCATTTCGCTGTGCATACGTTCCCAGATTCGGCAAGACATACATTGAGCTATCAAGCTGCAACTTGGAGTATTACCAGCGATTTATTGAACTTACAAAAGATATGTAACTATGACAACAGAGGAACTGAACAAAAGGCAGCACCAAAAAACAGGGCAGCTTAAGCAAGCAAGGCTAAACATTGTAAGCGAGTATTACAAAAAGGGCTATAGCTTGCGTAAGATTGCCGACAAGGTGATGCAGGAGCTGGGGCTGGAGAAAGCACCCAGCCCAAACACCATAAAAAAGGATATTGCAACGCTCACTAAGGAGTGGCTGGATAACAGGCTGAAAGATAGGGATGAGCAGGTGCAACTGGAGCTGGAGCGTATAGATGATTGCCTGTGTGAGCTTTGGGAGGCATGGTATAAATCCAAGGAGGACTATACACAGACCAAGGCAAAGCAAAAACACCTGCTACCTAAACCACCCAAGGATGGCGAAAAGGAGAACGGCAAGCAACAGCAGCAGCCCAACGGTAAGGCTTTGCTCTTGGAGACAGAGCAGCAGCGCAACGATATACGCAAGTATGGCGATGTAAGCTATATTGCCGAGATAAGGCAGCAGCTCCAAGAGAGGCGTAAGCTACTGGGCTTGTATGGTGCAGAGAAACATGAGATAACAGGCAAGGATGGTGAGAGATTGAACCCAACACCTACCATTGACACCTCTAAGCTCACGGATGAGGAGCTGGAGATTTTAAGTAAGATAGCAGAGCAACGTGATAAGCAACAAGAGTAACATAGCAAGATTAGGCATTACGGATGATGTGCTGTATAGAGCACAGGCAGAGTTGTGTAAGAGGCATTTCTTTAAGTTCGTGCAGGCTTTTTGGGGTGCTATCATACCCGAAGAGCCTGTGTTCAACTGGCATATCCCCTACTTATGTGGTGAGCTGGAGAAGATGGCTTACTACATAGTGAACCGATTGCCTAAGCCCTATGACTTGATTGTAAACATACCCCCAGGCACTACCAAAAGTACCATTGTAACTATCATGTTCCCTGCATGGCTGTGGACGCTTGACCCAAGCCTGCGTGTTATCAGCAGCTCCTACAGCTCTGATGTGAGCTTAGACCAAGCTCAAAAGAGTAAGGATATAATAACCTGCGAGAAATACAGGAGGCTGTTCCCCGAAGTGTGCATAAGGCGTGATAAGTCGGGTAAGGGCTTTTATGGTAATACAGCAGGTGGTGAGCGTTATGTTACCTCTACTGGCTCTGCTGTTACTGGTAAGCACGCTCATGTTATTATTAACGATGACCCACAGAACCCGAAGCAGGCAGATAGTGAGCCATTGAGATTACAGGCAGAGGAGTTCACCAAAACCCTCTCTACACGTAAGGTCGATAAGCGCAACACCCCAACTATTACCATTATGCAGCGTTTGCATGAGGATGATGTTACTGGCTACCTGCTTAAGAAAAAGGCAGATAAGATAAGGCACATTTGCCTGCCAGCAGAGCTAAGTGATAACGTGCAGCCAGCAGAGCTTAAGGATAAGTACATTGATGGGCTGTTAGACCCAGTAAGATTGAGCACAGAGGTACTGGAGGAAGCCAAGATAGACTTGGGTAGCCGTGGTTATGCAGGACAGTATGAGCAACGACCGAGCAGCGCAAGTGGTAACTTGGTAAAGGCAAGCTGGTTTGGGCATATCTCACTTGCAGAGTTCTATGCCCTACACTCCACAGAGCCTGTACACTTTTACCTTGATACTGCCTATGATGAGAAAAAGAGCAGCGACAATGACCCAAGCGGTATATTGGCAGCTTGCAAGATACAGAACACGCTGTTTATACTCCATGCCAAAAAGGTTTGGAAGGAGTTCCCCGACCTCATTAAGTTCTTGCCCGAATACTGTGCAGCATGGGGATATAGTAAGAAGTTTAGCACATTGCGCATAGAGCCAAAGGCAAATGGTGAGAGCGTGATACAGCAGCTTAAGGCATACACCGACCTCAATGTAACGAGGACGGAAACACCAAAGGATAGCAAGTTCACACGCCTATCAGCTTGCAGTCCTAAAATTGAGTGTGGCAGGGTTGTGCTGGTAGATGGTGATTGGGTAGAGGATTTCGTGGAGGAGGTTACTAAGTTCCCAAGCATGACACATGATGAGTATGTGGATATTCTCTGCTATGCTATCAAGCACCAGCTTATAGATGGTGATATGATGAGCACGCTTCTTAGCAAGGGTTCGTTTAGTGGTTTAATGTAACAAAAATAAACAATATGGAATTTGGTTTGAATTTTATCGAAAACTTCCTCAATAGACTGCGTGCCAGCAATGGCTACCAGCAGAGCTTTGAGGAGAAAGTGCAGGCTGGAGATATAGATGGGGCTTTGAGCCTTATGGAAACTCACAACCTGCGAGTGGCTAAGGCTATCAAAGAGTACGACATGGATAAGCACCAAGTGATGCAAAGGCAGGATAAGCCAGTGTTTGATGCTAAGGGGCATTTTAAGGGCTGGGTGAAACGCTGGAAGCTGGCACTGGGCTACCACCAGTACATCAATGAGATTGCACTGGTGTTTATGTATGGCAGACCTGTTAAGTGGACGCAAGAGAGTGATAATACAGACAAGGCATTTGAGGCTTACACCAAGTTTATCAAGGACACCCACTTTAACAGCAAGGTAAGGGAGGCTAAACGCTTGGCAGGTAGTGAAACCCAGTCAGCTCTCCTATTCCACTGCTACAGGGGCAAGGATGGCAAGGCTAAGTGCCTCATTAAGGTGCTGGCTAAATCACTTGGTGATGATTTGTATTTTATCAGAGACCAGTACGACCGCTTGCTTTACTTTGCACGTGGCTATTATCTCACAGAGGCTGTTGGTGGCAATACATACCATGTGGATATATACATGGATGATGTTATATACCATTGCAAGCGAGGTGGTAACAGGTGGGTTGTGGAGCAGGAAAAGAACTTTATTGGCAAAAAGCCTGTTATCCTCTTTGAGCAGGAAGTTGAGTGGCATGGCGCACAGCCTCTGATGGATAGGCAGGAAATGCAAAAGAGTAAAACTGCTGATGTGAACGATTACTTTGCAGACCCAGCACTGGTTGCTACTGCTGATGTTGTGCAGGGTATGCCAGATAAGGATAGCGAGGTTAAGCTGTATATTTTGAGTGATGGCAAGGGAAAGCTGGAGTACCTTACACCCGATACAGCCAGTGAGCTTAAGAAGCAGGAAATGGAAGATAACGAAAGGCACATTATGCGTGATACGTTCACGCCTAACATTGATGTTGATTCCATGCTTAAGCTCACCAACGTAAGTGCCAAAGCTCTAAGGCAGCTTATGGTGCTGGCTACCATTAAGGCAGACCACCGCAAAGAGAAGCATGAGGAGTACATGACACGTACCAGTAGCCTCATACTGGCTATTATGCAGAATGTAACCAACATTGAGCTGGCAGGAGAGATAAGCCAGTTGGAGGTTGGGTTTGAGTTCCAAGAGCCGTTTATGGAAGATGTTGCAGAGGTTATCAACAACCTTACCAAGGCAAGGGATGCAGGCGGTCTTAGTGAGGAGACGCTTGTGGAAATGAACCCTCTGATACACAACACAACAAAGGAAAAGGCAAGGCTTAAGCAGGAGCAGGAGCAAAAGCAGGAGAAAGAGGCACAGATGTTTAAGCAGGATATGTTTAACCCTACAGAGTAATACAATGGCACAGGAGAGGCGCAAACAGCAAGGCTGGTAGCTTGTACCTCTCCTGCTAAAACAAAGGCTTATGGCAACAAAAACGATAGACCAAAAAGAGCTTTATGCCAAGCTCCTTAAGCGTACAGAGTGGTATGCAGCCAGTGTGCGTAACATCATGCAGGAGCGCATAGGTGAGATTATCAAGCTATGCGATGGGCTGGAGGTGGACGATGAAAAGCCGTTTGCCTTTGCTGATTATGATATTAGCACCAAGGTACAGGAGAAGCTAAGGCAGATGTACAGTGAGGTTTACCAGTGCATTAGGGGTAACATTGTTAGGGAGTGGAACTATAGCAATGTTGCTAATGATACGCTGGTAAGGGGCATCTTTGGCAAAAAGGCAACTGATAATAACCACTTTGCACGCTACTTTGCACGCAACAAGGAGGCAATGAACACCTTTTTTGAGCGTAAGCAGGATGGCATGAACCTATCACAGCGTGTATGGAGGTGTATAGGGCAAGCTAAGGAGGAGCTGGAGCTTGCACTTGATTTGGGACTTGGAGAGGGCAAGGATGCAGGCGAGTTAAGCCGTGATGTGCGAAAGTACCTCAATGAGCCTAACAAGCTGTTTAGGAGGGTACGTAACAAGCGTGGTGAGCTTGTTTTGAGCAAGGCAGCACGTGCCTACCACCCAGGGCAGGGTGTATATAGAAGCTCATACAAAAACGCTATGAGGCTCACACGAACCGAAACCAACATGGCATACAGAACGGCTGATGTTAAGCGATGGCAGCAGCTTGACTTTGTTGTTGGCTATGAGGTAAAGGTGAGCAAGGCTCATGTGGTGCATGATATATGTGATGATTTGGCAGGCAAGTTCCCTAAAGGCTTCCTTTTTAGGGGCTGGCATCCACACTGCTATTGCTACATTGTGCCTATCCTCTGTTCACAGGATGAGTTAAGTGAGCTGCAAGATATGATACTGGCTGGCGAAGATACCTCTAATTTTGCGCCTGCTGGCTTAATTACCGAACCCCCTACTGGTTATACCGAATGGATAAGAAACAACCGTGAGCGCATTGAAAATGCCCACAGCTTGCCTTATTTCATTAAGGACAACTACAAGCAGGGAGATATTGCCAAGGGCTTTAGCTTTGACATCAAGCAGCCAAAGGTAACACTACCTAACAGCTTTGTGCCTGCTGCATCCATAGAGGATGCTGTTAGCCGTGCTCAAAAGCTGGGCATTGCCAAGGTTGATTTTGGTGATGCTACACTTAGTGAGGCTAACGTGGTACTGGAGGCTATAGAGGAGGAAGCTAAGGCAGCAAAGTTGGAGCTTGATAGCCTCTATGTGCGCAAAGACCTCAATAAGGTTGTGCATGGAGCAAAAGCCAAGGGTGAGATTGGTGGTGCTTATGATAGCGACAACAATACACTTGGCATAGAGCTAAATGTGTTCCGTAAATCCATATACCACAAGGCTCAAACATGGGAGGAGCGCATAAGCCTCTGTGAACAGAAGATACAGCGCAACAATGAGGCTATTGCTAAATATGAGAGCAAGCTGGGCAAAAGCAAGGCTTTAGATAAGGAGCTTAAGGGCTACATCAAGGAAATGAAATGGCAGAACTTGGACTTTGAGAAGCGAATAAGCGATTATAAGCAGATGCTTAAAAATGGTGTTGCTCCACGTTCTACTACTTATGCACAAAACTTTGAGAGCATAAAGAACCAAGCCAAGGCACAAATACACCATGAGTTCGGACATTATGTAGATGCAAAGATGGGCAGACCTAAGTACAACGAGCTTATTGCTGGAGCAAGTGATTATGCAGATAGCAGTAGAGGCGAAAAGTTTGCAGAGTGGTATGCCAAATATCGAATGGCAGGCAAGGCTGGCATCCCTGCTGATGTTCTCAAAATCTTTGAGGAGTACGAGAGTACACACAAGAGCCAAATAATAACCAAGCGCAAGACCATAGCAGAGATTGCAGAGGAGAGGCACGCTAAACGCAACGCTAAAGCAATACAGGAGGCTTGGGATGAGCGCAAGGCACTCAATAAGGCAAAGGTGGCAGCTAATAACGTACTGGCTGCATTAGAGAAACAGCCATACTGGAGCGTTGTAGATAAAACCGAGCTTGAAACCGTCTTGGCTAATAGCAGTACAAGCACAGAGATTAAAGCTGCAACAAAGAAACTGGCAAAAGCTATGGTACAGGAGCGTAAGGAGTACAAACAGGCGGTAAAGACTGCAAACAATGTTATTAAAGCTGCTGAAAAATGGGAAGATGCAGGTGTTGATAGCTCTGTATTAAAGCTGATTGTAAGCAAGGGTAGTAAAGCTGAAATAAAGACATATACAAAGGCTCTTGCAAACGAGATAAACACAGCAAAGCAGGGGCTTGTTAATGCTTATGGCGCATACATAGACAATCCTGTTGCAGTATATACCAAGTATGGCAAGAGTGCGCTTGATACCCTTTATACCTCTGTAACTGCAAAAATGCAAACTTGGCTTAATGACCCCTATTATGGCAAGGATTTGCACTGGCTCAAAAAGAAGTTGGAATTTGAAATTAACTGGGTTAAGAGCAAACAAAAGTACAACACATGGCAGGAGGCAGCACTGGCATACGAGAAACAGCTTAAGATTGTTGAAAACAAGTTGCAGGTAGCTAAGTGGCAAGCTGATATTGATAAATGCCTACAGTTTAGTACGACAACCAAGAGTATTAAGGTTAAAGGGCTTGCACAGGAGCTGCAAGAGCTGCTAAACCCTGCTAATGGCTTGGTTGATACTGGTGCTGTTGATACAAAGCTACAGGAGCTTAAAAAGGAGGTTGAGAGGCTTGAAAAGGCAAGGCAGGCAAGACTTAAAAAGGGGTTAGCTATAAAATGGGATGCACAAGGACTTACTGAAGATGAGTTCCTTAATACAGGATATAGCTATGCAATGGATAAATACAGCATTATCACAGATAAGAACAAAGATGATGTGTTTAATGCTATAAATGACGCATTCCTTAAAAAGGATGCTGATGCTATGCACAAAGAACTCCTAAAATGGGGTATAGACCTTAAGGACAATTACAGCGAAGCACGTAAAGATTGTGCTATATGGTTTAAGAGTGCAGCAGATTCGCATAAACAATGGGATGCAGCAAGTGATAAGGCTTGGAATAGCGCAACTGTTGCTGAACGTAAGGGCTGGCGAGATTATACAGCAGGAAGCGGACACATGAACAGACCTCTACGTGGATATGATGGTGGTTGGTATGAGCATAACTTTAAGGGTGTAGGCATGGTTGATTTGGATAATGAGGGAGGTAAGGCTAATATATCAAACCTCTACAATCTGATAGAACGAAACAAGAGCACAGAAGATAAATGGCTACAGCGTGGTATAGAAACAGCTTCTGGTACTAAAGGCTTCTTTGGCTCTGCTGATTATGCAGATATTAAGGCTATGATAGGCAAAGAGGTTACAGATGCAGCATTTGTATCATGCGGTTCTGCTAAAGGCAGTGGATTTAGCGGACATTGTATCTTAAACATCTATGCCCCAAAAGGCTCTAAGATGATTTATGCAGCTCCACGTTCTGCTTACTATTCGGAAAATGAAACCATATTGCAATGTGGCACAAGGTTTAAGGTTACGAAAGTTGAGAAAGGAGGTGGTACAATATACGTTGATTTGGAAATTGTAGGCTACGAAAAACACCCACTATCATTTACATAAAAAACAAGAGGGGCATTGCGTGCCCCTCTGTTTATTTAGAATATTCCTCAAACCATTCTTTATACTCTTGTACACCAGCCATATTAGCATCCGTGAACTTAACAAAGAGTAGAGCCTTTAAGCCAAGCCCTGCCTTATCTTTTAGCTTGTAATTACCAAGCCCTGCTTTGTTATACTGGGTGATGTAGCCCTGTATGGTTGTGTTATCTATCTCTGTAAGCCTAAGATTAACCCAGCCTGCTTCATACGCCCAAGCCATACCTTTATTGCCTGTGTAAGGGTTTGTTTGTTCCCCTTTGTAATACCTGCATTGCTCCAACAGCTTTGCCTGTATCTCTTTTTGTGTTTCCTGTTTCTCCATAATCTTAAATGATTGTGCCCCCACGTGGGAACATTACATCAACACAGAAAGCATCAAGCACCGATGTTAGAGCAGATGGCAGCGTACTTGCTGCTGCATTGATTAACCACGTTTCGGGCTGGTAAGCCTTATCAAATCTACCTCTTGCCTCTGCTATGCTACCAGTGATGGCAGCGAGCGTGTCGGCATCCCCTCCAAGTGCAACAGCCTTACGTATGGCATCCTCAAAGTTGGAGCTTTGTAGGTAGCATAGTATGGCTTGTGGTACGGTGTCTTGGCAGGTTTCGTTATACTCATAATCAGCTTGCACCTCCTGCCAACTATAGCCAGTAACCTTGTAGCCGAAATGCTCCTCAATGTAACTGGCAAGCTCCTTCTTATCCATGCCAGTACGTGTAAGGAAGATGGCAGCAGCAGTAGCCTGTGCCCCCTTTATGCCCTCCTCATGGTTGTGTGTAACACTGGCAGAGATACCTGCATACTTAAGCACCTCCTCTAAGGTATCATAAGCCCAAGCAACAGCAGATACACGCATTGCAGAGCCATTGCCAAAGCTGTTGTATGGTTGAGGGTAGCTGCTGTTTACCCAGTTGGCAAAGCTACCACCATAACCACCTTTAGGGTTGGAGTATTTTCTACACCAGTACTGTAGTGCAAGCCTTACATTGCGCTCTGTGAGCACCTTGTCTGTTAGTATGGCATCCGCTATAGCAAGGGTGCATATTGTATCATCCGTGATGCTGCTTTGCGGTGTCAGCAGCTCAAAGTTATAATCTTTACAGCGTGTAAACTCATAGGCACTGCCTACAAAATCACCTATCATTGTTCCAAACATATCTTTATCTCCTTTTCTGTTTAGTTCTGTGCAAAGGCATGGAGTAGAGCACTACCCCAGCCTTTGTTACAAATGGTTCTTCGTTCAACTTAACAACATTCTGCATGGTGCTTAGAGGCATCCCGATTATTTCCGCTGGTATGTGCAGGTATATAGCAGCTTTACTGCCAAACACCCAGTACTTCTTGCCATTGTAGTACTTCGGCAATACTACCAGTATTATCTTATCTCCGTCTGCCTTACTCATTGCTCTTAACCTGTAGTGCAGCCTCTGCAAACTGCATGAGGTTATCTGCTGTTATCTCACCATGCAGGTAATCAACAGCCAACCAGCCTATAGAGCGTGCTTGCAGGTTGCTTGACTGCTTGAACACCTGTTCCAAATCCTCTACGTTATTGCAGAGCACAAAGCGTGCAGCTCTGTAGCCCTCCTTAATGCCTATATGCACAGGCTTGTTAATATCCTTGTGCGAGAGCACTTCCTGTACCCTACTTATAAGGTCTTGTTTCTCTTGTTCGTTTACTACTATCATACTTGTTTTACTTAGTTAATGGTGCAAAGTTAATGTATAAAAGGAAAATAACCACAAATAATTAAGTTAAATAGTTGTACTTTGGTTGTTTTTTAACCATAACTACTAAAATAAGCTACGTGGATAACATCATACATTATGCCAGTTATCACAAATTGGAATGTTATCTCACTACGTGGGTGTACACTCTCCACATCAATCATCATGTATGTGTGTTGGCTACCAGCAGCGTACTGGTAGCTGTTAAATTCTTCGTGAGTACTGGCATAGTGCTTTAAGCTATCAATGAGAAGCTGGTAAAAATCAGCTCCAAAGGAGTTCACCAGCTTCTCTTTGTTTCTCAATGCAAATCTCATAGGCTACTTGTCGCTAAAACCGAGTTCCATTTTACCCTCATTAACAGCAAGGTTAAAGCGTGCCCACAGAGCTTCGTCCTTAAATATGAGGTGCAGCGTACCTTTCTTGTAGCAACGGAATTGGAAGAAAGCACACTCATGCAGGCTGCTATCTCCTACCTTAACAAAGCTGATTGCCTTGGATAGGCTAAGGTTCTCAAAATCCTCTGCCACAGCCTTGTTGTCAAAGCCGTATGGGTGTTCCTGCTTGTGCTTAACACCTGCCTCTGATAGCTTGTTAAGGTTTTCGTATGGTAAGCCACTAAGGAAACACATAACCTTATCAATATCCCTATACTCATCATGCAAGTTCCAGTTAGCTATAAAGCACCCACCCCAGTTACTATCTACAAAGGATGGGAGTATTACCTTACGGTTCACCTTAAAGCGGTCGTTGGTCTTCCAGCCCTCTGTATGCACTTGGTTATCCTTGTGGTATCTCACAAAGGTATCGTACACATCAACTACAGCCTTTTTAAGGATGCTTTGACTATTGAGGCATACAAACTGTACCAGCTTATAAATGTTATCTCTGTTAAGCTCATAAGCACCCTGTGCCTCACAGAACTTATCAAAGGTCTTACGCAAGTTGGCTGTCATGTATTTATCCATGCCAAGGTTGCATATTATTTCCCTCCATGCCTTACCTTTGGCTCTATCAAGAAAAGCGTTGTATGCAGCCTGCATATCACCCTCTTTGCCGTGCAGCTTTTGGCATTGCTCATCAACCAGCTTGCCAACCTCCTCAACACTGCAAAAGGCAGTAACGTAAAACTCCAACTTCTTACGTGCCTTAATAAACTCCTGTGCTGCAACCTGTGCCTGCTTCCAAGCGTGCAGGTAGCTACCCAGCTTATCATTAAGCGCAAGCTCACTGCCAGTATTGATAGATTCGGCAAAGTTTGGCATCTTCTCCATTTTGGCATTATCACCAAAATCAATGTGCCAGCGTTCATCCTCTACCTCCTTGTGCAGCCTTACCATTGCCACATCAACATTGGTTCGGTGCTGTGCTGTGCTAAAGCAGTTACCCAGCATTTCTACAGAGCCGTTTTGCTCTATGATTTTAGCCAGAAGTTTTCTGCGCTGGGTGTATGGGTTCTTGATTGTGTCCGCATTGAGCAGGCAAACAATATCACCAGTGTGCATAATATCCCAAGCGTGCAGCAGGTGTTCGTCACCATTGCTAAAAGGTGGGTTCATTACTATCAGATTAAAGCAGTGGAGAGGCTTGTAAGCAAGGAAATCATTGCCAAGCATCCTGTAGCCCTTACCCTGCAAAATCATAGCACACTCCTCATTCTTTTCCAGTGCCCAAACGTGTGCCTTATCAGTGTGGCATGGTGAGTACTTGCTTTGGTCTCCTGTTATGTAATCAAGAATAGCACCAGTGCCAGCACTGGGTTCAAGTATTTGCAGGTTATGGAAGTTTGCCTTATAAGGCTCTACCATTCTGCTAACAACGCTTGCAGGCGTTGGGTAAAACTCTTTATCGAATAAATTAGCCATGTCGTAAAAAATCTATTAAGTAATACGGTTCTCCTATCTCCTTATAGCTCTTGTCTATCTCAATGATACGCAAAAGCTGGTAATCACTATACTTGCCAAGGTTACGGCTGTGCTCAAATGCAAGCCAGTTATTAACCTCCTTAACCATTTGCTCTGCTGGTGGCAGCTCTTTGTGCTCAATGCGTATTGTAAAGGTAGTGTGGAAGCGGTGCTTACGCTCTATGCTATCCCAGTACTTAAAACGGTACTCTACCTTAAGCCAGCGTGTTGTAATCTCTTGTGTTGCCATATTATTCAGTGAAATCATCATTGGCTTCAACCTGCTTGCCATTGTAGGTTATAAATTGCCATTCTGTTATCTTACTAAGTGTTTCGTTTATATCCCAGTTTCCGCCCTCCATTATCCAGTGTACATCATAGTGGTAGCGTGCCATGTTCTTGCGTACTGGCTCATACTTTCTATACCACTGCATCCTGCATAATACAGGAACGTTTACTGGTGGTTTGCGCTCACTAACCTTAAACCATTTCTTTTCCATGCTTAAGCCTCCTTGTTAGTGCCTACTGATTGTTATATTTATAATTAGCTGCAAATGCAAGGCAGCTCATACAATTACAACCACAATTAGGGTTGTTGTTGCAGTAACGCTCCAATTCTGCGTCACTCATTGGTTTAAGTTCTATTGTTTCCTTTGCCATTTCGTTTTATCTCTTTGTGGGCTGGCTGTTACACCAGCCCGATTATTAACCTACTTAATACTTATTTACGCTCAATCCCTTTGGTGTCATTGAAAGCGAGTAACCAGCATCTATGAGCGTATTGATAATTGCAGCATTGCTCTCCTGTATTAGTATGGCATATACATTACCATAGTGGTTTGTTACTGGTGTAAGGAATTGTGCCTTACAGCTATTGCTTGTAGCGATAAGGAGCACTGCCTTAACAAAATCCTCATTGCTCATATTGAGCTTGCAGCCCTGCTTAACCTTATCTATCATTTGGTTTATTGCTATCATATCCATTACTTGCCCTCCTTGATGTTCTCTTTAATAAATACCATTAACTTTCTTGTCTTTTCTGCCTCACGCTTGTAAAACTCATGTGCAGGAGTAATGCGCTGTTCTATAGGCTTGTCGTACATATCTACTAAATACAAATCAATACCATTACGCTCTGCATCTTCCTTGTCCTTAAACACAACAGCCTCTATATCAGATAAGCCTGTTTTAACGGCAAATGGAGTTCCATTCAATCCGTGCCCCTCACCAACATTAACATGGTTGTCGGTTTCTACCACAACAGCCTCTTTGTCGCTGTATCTCTCTGCAAGCAGCTCTAATCTTTTAGCCCACTCCTGCAACTTACTCTGAAATGCTCTCATATCTTACAAATCTATCATTGTGTACCAAGCCTCATTTATCATATCAATCAACTCTTTAATAGCTTCCTCTACTGGGTATGAGGCATTATAAGCCAAGTAGAGGGAGCGAGAAACACCAGTACCAAACTCCGAGCTTGAAACGCTAACAAAAGAGCCGTTGGTATCGTTGCTTACCTTTACACTACACTCACCAAGCTCTGCAATAGCAATACTGCTTCTGTTAAGCTGGTTTACAAGCAAGCCAACGGTGTTTACAATATCCTCATTGCTGTAGTTCTCCTGCATATCATAGCACTCATTGTTTAGCACTCTCATTGTTGCATTGTTTATGGTTTGAATATCCATTGTATTGTGTAATTTGTGCAGGGGTGTTACCCCCTGCTGGTTATTATAATGTTTCGATGATAAGCTGTCTATCAATATCCCAAAGGTTGTAGCCCTTTTCCATGATAGCCTTGATGTAACCCTTAGCACCAAGCAGCTCAATAGCCTTTGCTCTTACAGCAGTGCTGCTGCATTCGTGTGCTTGCTCTACAAGGAAGTTAGCCATTGCCTTACGCTCCAGTACAAGCTCCTTAGCTTTGCGTGTCTGCTTGGCAAGCTCCTGCAAGAGTGGGTTGTTGGTCTTGTATGCCTCACAAAAGGCATCCTTTTCAAGGTCTGTGCTCATGTAGAGTTCGTGGATGCTCTCAAACTCCTCTGCTGTAACCTTAATGCCTGTACGAGTTGTAAATTCTTCCTGTAACATAGTTGTATCGTTTTAATCGTTTATAATCTAAAAAATGATAGCGTGTATATGTATCACGCTTTGTACGGTGCAAAGATATGGACATTTTCCCAATATCAAGCAAAAACGACCAAAAAAGTTGTAGAATTTAATATTCATTAACCAAAAACGGTTGTATTTTGGTTGTAAGAGTACGAAAATTATGCGTGTATAGCGTTCACGCTTTCGCTTAATGGTTGTATCTTTGAAACCGAATTTTTAATCATACGGTAAAAATAAGAAAATGGTAAACGAGAAACTTTTACAAATGCTGATGGGCAAAAGCAAAGACTTGGGTCTTGATGCTAAGGCTATCGAAGAAATTGCTGGCATTGCAAGCAATGGCTTAGGTGATAACCCGACTGACGAGGCAGTAACTAATGCTGCAAACCTCTATTTCCCTGTACTGCAAACAATGCAGAAAGAGGCTACGAGGTGGGCACAGAAGCGAAACCCAAATGTAACCGACCCTCCAACCCCACCAAAACCGAATGAGGCTGGTGAGGAGTTAAAGGCAGTGGTTGCAGAGTTGCTTGCACCTCTTAAGACAACCATTGAGCAGCAGAACGCAACCATTACCCGGTTGCAGACTAAGCTCACAGGCAACGAGAGAGAGGCTACCATTAAGGCGGAAATGGCAAAACTTGGCTTAACAGATGCTGACATGGAGTTCGTAACCGTGCCCTCAGATGCGAACATTGGTGAGTACCTTGGCAAGTTCAAGCAGAGCCTTGTCAACCGTGGCTTAAAGCCAGTTGATACGCAAGTAAGCCGAGAGACAAAGGATAAGGCTAACGCTGATTTAGCAGCAGAAATGCTCAAATCCTTTACTGTTGGCGCAAGTGAGTAGTAAACAGAGTAATAACAAATTAGCATTGCAGCTATGAAGTTCAAAAAGAAAAACTTTGGTGGCGATTGCCCCAATTTCACCATGCCTCCTGTAATGGTTGGCGGTGGCTTTACGCTCATTGCAGAGCAGGCTGGTAAAATCCCCGAAGGCTGGGTTATCCCTACAGGAACACTGGCTATGGTGGATGAGAGCAAGCGAGAGGCTACGCTTGTTACTACAGGTCGTGTAACAGCGATTAGTACAAGTAACAACAAGCAAGTAACCTTGCAGGCTGATGGTGCAGCAGCACCTGCATTGTATGTAGGTTGCTACCTTGCCAAAGATTTGTCTGCAACCCTTGCAAACACGCCTACTGTATCTGCTGTAGAGCTTACTGATGATGGCTTGGTTGTAACACTCTCCAAGGCTATCAGCGGTCTTGCTGTTGGTGATGCCCTCTGTGAGGTTGTAGCCGATAGCACTAACATTAAATTACGTGCAACGCCTAACAGCATCCTTATTGATGATATGGAGGCTAAGGGCGAGGAGACACCTATTGATGTAACACGCAACACTGGCAACGGTGAGTGTTACGCAAGACGAGTTCCCCCAGTACCTGCATCCCTGCTGGATGGAAACTGCCTCAAATCAACCAAGGTGTCGTACACAGAAACCCTCTAATTTGAGTAAAGTATGAAAAGTATATTTCAGCAAGTAGCATTGCCTACAATCCCAGTGGATTTGATGGCAACCCTCAAAATCTTTTTTGAGAAAGGTACGCTGGAGCAGAAGACACTCTTTGAGCAGCTTTACGTGGACAAGTGGTTTGATTACAACTTACCACAGATGGACTTGGATGCGGAGGCAATTATGGCAAGCTATAAGGTGCGCTTTATGGCATCCGTAATTGGCAATGATGCAGCAACACCATTGCGTCCTACAGATGGCTTCGACATCTACAAGGGAGAAATCCCACGTATGGGTCACAAGTTCCCTATGTCTGCCAAAAAGCTGCGTAAGCTCCTTGGTATTGTAAGCTCCAACCGCTACAACGATAAGCAGAAGTTCAATGAGCTTTATAAGGCTTTGGTTGGTGAGGTTCGTGATGCTTACCTTGGTTGTAAAGATACAGCCGACCACATTATTTTGCAGGCACTCTCCAACAACGGTGTTGCAGAGTTCACCCCTGCCCTCAATAACCCAGATGGTCGTAAGTTTAAGGTGGACTACGGTATGCCAGCACAAAACAAACTTAAAGCACCAAAGGCTTGGGATGATGCTAACAAGAACACTGTAAATCCTTTTGAGGAATTGCAGAAAATCAAGTTGGATTTCCTTGCACAGGGTATTGATTTCAGTAATGGTGAGATGCTTGTAGCTCCTGCCCTCTACTCTTGGATGATTAACAGCCCTATGGTTCGTAAAGCAATCCTTGGTACAGACAAGAGTAATGGCGTGGTAACTGATAGCCAGTTCTCACAGACCCTTAGCAGCTACGGCTTGCCACAGGTAACACAGGTTGTAAAACGCTCTGCCATTGCTAAAGATGGCAAACGACAGGCAGGGCTTATCAATCCTTGGAATGATGATACTATTACGTTCAAGCCTGCTGGTAAGATTGGTGAGGTGCAGCCTGCTTTTGAGGATAGCGAGATTATTGCCGAAAAAGATGTTGATTACATTGATGGAGGTAATGGTATTCGTGTTGCAAAGTGGACTGTTGGCGAGAGTACAGGACAGCAGGCAGGTGAGTACACACAGGCAAGCTGGCGTGCCCTGCCTATCATTACCGATATTAAGGCTATCGTAAACTACAAGGTTCGCAACATTTAACCAAACCGAGTATGAACGTATTACAGGCTATACAGGTAGAGGTTAGACCCTACGATGCGGATGAGCTTGATGTGGAAAAGGCTTTGGCTGGTGCGTGCAAGCGTACTGGCACAAGCCTTACTGCTGAAAGCGAATATAATGCAGAGCAGGATAAAACCATTGCTATTGCTGCGTTGAGCATCCTAAAGCGTTATTTGAGCCTTACAAGCGAGAATGAAAGCGAGTGGTCACATGGCTATAGCAAAGAGGGGCTGGAGGAGCGTATTAAGGCTTTATGCAAGGAGAATGAGCTTGATGCAAGTGAGTACTTGGATAAGCTGGTAACGCTTCGTGATGGCTCTAACCTGTTGTAAAAGGTAAATTATGGGTAGATACTATCAGATATTGCAGGTGCAGGAGAGCACAACACCAAAGGTAAATGAGGTAGGTGATATTGTAACCACCACAAAAGCCTATTGGGAGAGTGCAGGAATGTGCAGGGTGCAGCCTAACGGCAAGAGCAGCACAGTAACCACTGGAAATGGTGATGTTAAGACCTACAGCAGCAGCATCTTTGCCCCCACAACGTGCCCCGATGTGGCAGAAAATGCCAAGGTAAGGGTGCTTGATAAGGATGGGCAGGTGGTAGCTGATGGTATCTGCCAGCGTTTCCACAGATATATCCACTATGCCAAAATTTGGATTTAGTGCCAACTTCTCTGCTGGTGATGTGCATAAGCAGATGCAGGAATTTGCCCTGCGAGTGCATAAGGCTACAGTTACAACTCTCCAATACATAGGTGAGCAGTGCGTTGCAGAGGCAAGGGAGAACGGCAGCTACCAAGATAGAACTGGCAACCTGCGTAACAGCGTTGGCTACGTGATAGTTTACAACGGCTCTATCATAAGCGAGAACTTTGCAGAGCGTGTTAATGGCAAGGTTGCAAGTGAGGTTAGTGGCATGGAGGAGGGGCAAAAGGTTGCAGAGCTTCTTGCAGCCAATATCTCCAAGGGATATGCCCTAATTGTGGTAGCTGGTATGCACTATGCCCAGTATGTTGAGAGCCTTAACTACGATGTACTGGATAGTGCAGAGAGGCTTGCAGAGCGCATTGTACCGAGCCTGTTGCAACAACTCAAAAGCAAGGTAGCTAAAATATGAAAGTAGAAGATATTGCTTTGCAGGATGGTATGCAGAACAGCGAGCTACAGGATGATATTCTGTACCTGCTGTTATCACAGAGCGAGCTTGCGAAAGAGCTTACTGGAGTTATCAAAAAGGGCAAGCGTCCGAACCGCAACGAGTTTGCACAAGAGGAAGATTGCACGATTGGTAGCCTAACAATAGCTGCTGGTAGCGTACAGCAGGGCACAAGCAATGTTAATATCTACGTGCCCGATGTGCCAAGTATAGCTACTGGTAACAACGCACAAGGTTACGAGGCTAACACCGAGCGTATAAAACAGCTTAAGGCTATGGCTTATGGCATCCTTAAAAAGCACTACTGCGAAAAAGGCTGGAGCTTTGAAACCGTTGAGCAAGGCACATTGGAGGAGGCAGATATGCACTGCCACAGAATTTGGTTAAAAATTAGATTTATGTTTCACAATTAAAAAGTAAAGATATGGGAGTAATTTCTTTAGGTCTTTCGGAGATACAGGTGGGCGAAATTGCTGCTGATGGTGGCTGCGCTACTGTTTTCAAGAAGATTGGCAAAACCTATCAGAACACCTGCAAAATCTCACAGGATAGTGCAGATGTAACAGAGCACTACGAGGAGGGACAGAGTGCCCCCGAAGTACGCAAAAAGAAAAAGAAAGTGCCAGTGCTTGCATTCTCAATCATGGACCCCGACACCACGTTCCTTAAGGCTTACTTGGGCGGTACGGTTACTGGTGATGGCGAAGATGCAGAATGGGGCTGGGAGGACACAGATGAGGATATTGAAGCCTCTATCCGAGTTATCCCCGAAACTGGTTTGGTGTTCACTATCCCACGTGCAGATATTGAGGCTGTGCTGAATGTTGATGCAAGCTCACAGGGTATTACATTGGTGGACTTCACTGTTACACCTCTCAAACCTACCAAGGCTGGTGTTAAGACCATTACAGCACGCAAGAAAACTTCTAAGTTTCCTACTTAGTAGCAGAGCGTGCCTAACGATATAAAGCCTGCTACTCTAACGAGTGGTGGGCTTTTATCTTTTAATATCTAAAGAGTACATGGAAAAGAACCAAAAGAATTTTGATGCACTACAGGCAGAGCGTGAGGAGCTTCGCCTGCTTATAGGCAACGGTATTAGCTTCACCGTTAATTACCAAGAGGCACAAGTAACAAAAGTGCCACGATGGGCAAACTGGCTGGGTAAGATATTCAAGCGCAAAGTAACCATTAAGCAGGATTTGCAGCGTGAGTATATCATTAAAGAGCCAACCCTTTTCACTCTTGATAGGCTTAGTGCAGAGTACATTGAGCTTAAGATTGATGAGCAAAAGATAAAGGAAGCCCCAAGGCAGCAGTCAAGGCTCTACCTGCGTGAGTACGATAAGCGTATGTCTAAGATTATTGCCATTGCGGTACTTGGCAACGACTGGGAGGATAACAAGCAACTGGAGAGCCTTACAGCATTTTTCTTTAAGTGGCTCAAACCCTCACAGCTTAATGAGTTGAGTGGCGTGGTTGATTTAACCAACAATTTAGCGGATTTTATCAACTCTATCAGATTGATGTCGAGTGCAAGGACAACAATGCCGAATCTGATAGAGGAAACAGAACAGGACTAAACAGCCTGTATGGTAGGAGGGGTGCTATATGTGCCTATTTTCATTGGACGTGGGAATACCTACACAAGGGCATTGCTTGGGCTATCGTTGAGCGTATGCTGGCAGACCAAGAACGCTACGATACAGACGAGGAAAGCACTACTGATGGCAGCAGCTTTGGTAGTGATGGCACTGTTGAGCTTACAGAGGAAAACGCTGATGATTTTATTAAATACATAAACAGCTTACAATAATGGAAAGTACAAACGGAGCACTCTCTTTCGATGTTTTTATAAAGGACAACAACCTACAGGCGATGCTTGCCAAGGATGAGCAGCGTATTAAGGATTTTGCCCGAAACGTGGAGAGCAATTCAGATAGCATAACCAATAGCTTTGATGGTATAGGCAAAGCTATTGGTGGGCTTGCCATTGGTGCAACCCTGCAAAGCTGGGTATCAAGCCTTGTTAGTGTACGAGGTGAGTTTCAGCAGTTAGAGATAGCTTTCAAAACTATGCTTGGCAGTGCAGAGCAAGCTAACAGCCTCATGGCACTGCTTGTAGATACGGCTGCAACAACCCCTTTTGATTTGAAAGGCGTTGCTGGAGGTGCAAAACAGTTGCTGGCATACGGAGAGAGTGCAGAAACGGTAAACGACACGCTTGTAAGGCTTGGTAATATAGCCAGTGGCTTGTCTATACCTCTTAATGATATTGTGTACCTCTATGGTACGACAATGACCCAAGGCAGATTGTTTACACAAGATGTAAGGCAGTTTATGGGTCGTGGTATTCCATTGGTGCAGGAGCTTGGTAAGGAGCTTGGCAAAACCACTGATGAGATTAACCAGATGGTTACTGATGGTAAGATTGGCTTCCCCGAAGTACAAAAGGTTATCAACAACCTCACAAATGAGGGTGGTATGTTCTACAACCTCATGGAGGAGCAGAGCAAGAGCCTTACAGGACAGCTCTCCAACTTGGAAGATGCTTGGGATATGATGCTTAACGAAATGGGGCAAAGCAGCCAAGATTTGTTAGGCGGTGGTATCTCCATTGCAGCCTCACTGGTTGAGAACTACAAAGATGTGCTGGCAGTGGTTAAGAGCCTCTGTATAGCTTATGGCACATACAAGGCTGCTGTAATATCTTTGGCAGTAGCTCAAAAAAGCAGCACTGGTATAGCCAGCTTAGATACTGTTGTGCTCAAAGCAAGGCAGGGTATGTTTACAAGCCTCACAGCAGTAACATCTAACTACGTAAAGGAGCACAACCTTATGACAGCAGCTCAAAAGGCTTACACCTTGGAGCTGCAAAAGGCTATAACGGTTGAACAGCAGGAAGAAATACTGCGTAACCTCAAAACGGCATCCATACAAAGGTTGCTTACAGAGGAGCAGAAACTATATATCAGCAGGCTCAATCTTACTGCTGGCTCAACAGAGTACATTGCAGTGGCACAGCAGATAATGACAGCAGACCAAAACGCTGCATTGAGCAAGTTGAACCTTACACGTGAGAGTGCAGCCTATGGTGTGGCAGTACAGAACGTGGTGAACAGCATCCAAAACGAGCAGGCAGCACAGATGGCTGCTTTGAGGACGGAGGCAGCAGTACAGAAGCAGAAGCAGGCAACATTGATACAGGAGTACAGGGTAAGCCTAAACAAAATACAGGCTACACGTGTACAGATACAACTGGCAATGCAGGAGGGTAATGCAGAGGCTGTTGCTGCATTGCAGGAGAAGCAGCACACACAGCTTAAGGAGCACGCTGTTATTGTAACCAACATGAAAAATGCAAAGTTGGCACAAGAGGCAGCAACCCAAAAGATAGCAACGCTGGCTACCCAGCAGGCAAGTGTGGCAGGAAAGGCTAAGGCTGCAACAGATACCATGCAGGCTGCTACCACTTCCCTGCTATCCAAAAGCACCACGTTCCTCATTGCTAAGTTACGTACATTGTGGGCTACCATGATAGCTAACCCTGTAACAGCCATTATCAGTGTTATAGGCTTGGCTGTAAGTGCGTTTACATTGTTTGGCAGGAAAACAGAGGAGGAAACAACCATACAGGGAGAGTTCCAAGATGCTTTGTCGGAGAGCTATTCCAAGATGAACGCCTACTTTGCCATACTTAAGTACGCTGACAGCAACACTAAGACCTACCAAGATGCACTTGGTAAGATTAACCAGCTATGCAGTGAGCATCATGTGGAGCTGCTTAAGGAAAATGCAGCACTGGGTGAGCAGATAAAAAAGCATGATGAGCTTATTGAGGCAATGGAGCGTGAAACGGCTGCAAAGCTCAAAGCCAAATACACAGAACAAGCTCTGCAAGAGGTACAGAAAAAGCAGGAGCAGACCCTTAAGGATTTGGTGGATAGTGCTAAGGAGGCAACCAATAAGGTTATTGAGCAGACAACATCCTATGATGGCACTGTTGCTATACAATCAGCACAAGTTGTTGATAAGGCAAGCGAGAACATTCAAAATGCAAGTGATGCACTTTGGGAGGGTGTTATTGCAAGAGCAAACGAGGGTGCAAAGCAGTTACAGGGACTTACTGGTGAGGCATACACCACGGCACTTAATAACCTCATAGCAGAGATTACTAAGGCGGTGCAGGATGGCTCTAAAGCAACAAGCAAGGAAATGGAGGCATTTAAGCCTGCCATTGAGAAAGCCATTACAGAAACTGTGCAAGCTGCTAATGATGGTGCAGCAAAGGTAAACTTGGCTATAAGCCAAACCGATGCTTTTATGAACAGCTTGGGGCACAACATGGACACCAGCAACGTAAAGCAGCAGACGGACTATGCCTCTATGAGCTTTGAAGAGCTGGAGAAGCAAGCACAGGATGCACAAACCAAGATAGATAGCATCAATGGCAAGCAGGTAAAGATTAGCACCGACAACAAGGAACTGCAAGATACGCTTAACCTGTTGAACCAAATTAACGGTGCTATTGGCAAAAAGGAGGCAGGGCTTAATACAGAGAACGGAATAACCGAGCGTATCAAGCAGTTAAAAGCCCTGCGTGCAGAGGCTGTAATTGGCTCTAAGGAGTGGAAAGACTACGATGCAAGGATTTCCAAGTTGGAGGGCAAACTTCCCTCTACACACAAGCAGATTGCAAGCTCTGCCAAATCAGCAGCAAGCAAGGCAGCAAGCGAGGCGCAAAAGAGGCAGGAGGCTGCGAGGGATGCAGCACAAAAGGAAATAGAGCTATCAGAGAGCTTGGAGCAAAGCCGTATTGATATTATCAAGGATGGCTACGAAAAGCGCAAGAGAGAGCTTGAATTGCAGCATACAAAGGAGCTAAACGCTATCAACAAGGAACAGCAGGAGCTGGAGCGTGCCTATAAAAAGGCAGGCAAGAGCATGAGCAAGGGCACTGCTGCTAAATTTGATGAAAAGCGAACCAACGAGAACGCACGCTATGCAATGGAAATGTCTGGCTTAACAGATGTTGAGATTGAGGAAAAGAAAAAGGCATACCAAGCCTATTACAAATGGGTATCTACATACGGTGTGGAGGTTGCAGACCAGCAGTATGCCAAGCTGGTAGCGCAAGGCAAGACATACACGGAGTGGCTACAAAAGCAGGTGGCAGCACTCACAGCTAAGGAGGCTACCCCCGATGGCTTGACGGAAACGGAGAGCAACCAGTTAATAAGCTACCAAGCAGAGCTTAACAGTATTACTGGAGTTAAAACAGCTATGCAGCAGTTTAACGAGCAGCTAACCAAATCCAAGGATGATAGCAAAGAGCTTACAGAGTACCTTAAAAAGCTGGTTGCTATGAAGCAGCAGTTGGAAACTGGCAGCACCAACCTTATAGGCGAGGATAAAGCAGAAGCCATACGTAAGGTTGATGAGCAGGTGACAAAAGCCACAACAGAGCTACAGAAGAAACTGCTGGAGGCTTACAAGAGTAACGAGCAGATGAGGTACGAGACCACGGAAAAGTACGATGAGGAAATAACGTGGCTTAAGCAGCATGGCTATGATGAGCAGGCAGCACTGGCAGAAAAGGCAAAGGTAAAGGCTTTGAGCGAACTGGAGGCTACCAAGATAGAGGCAACCTCTGACTGGAAAGAGCTGTTTAACAATGCCCAATACCTTAGTGGCAGTGCCTTTGATGCAATCATTGAGAAGCTGCGTAAGATGGTGGCAGAGATACAGGACAGTGATGTTAAGAATGCACTCACTAAGCAGTTGGATGAGCTGGAGCAGCAAACGCAAGGCTCACGCAATCCTTTCCGCTTACTTACCAAGAGTATAAAAGAGTACAACAAGGCTGTTAGTGGTACTACTGCCAAGAAAAAGGCTCTATCCGAAATGTTCACCTCTATCAGTAGCAGCGTTGATATGGTAAAGCAGAGCTTTGACAGCGTTGTGGATGGCTTGCAAAAGATGGGCTTGGCTGGTGATGAGGAAACACAGGCGATGCTTGGCGATATAAGCGACATGATGGGTGGTGCAAGCACGTTGGCACAAGGCTTCGCTACAATGAACCCAGCACAGATGATAAGCGGTGGTGTTAGTGTTATTACAAGTGCCATAAGCCTCTTTGATAGTACCAGCAGGAGGATAAGGCGAGAAATGAAGCAACACGAAACCACTCTTAAGAAGCTCCAAAACACCTACAACCAAATTTCCTTTGATGTTGATAACGCTGTTGGTGAGGATTACTACAAGCAGCAGCAAAATGCTATCAAGAACCTGCAAGAGCAGAGTAAGGAGTATGAGGAGCTGGCACGCTTGGAGCGTGCCAAGAAAAAGAAAGATAGGGATGATAACAAGGTGCTGGAGTACCAAGAGAACGCTAAGGATGCTTTGCGTAAGGTAGAGGAAATCAAAAAGGAGATAGCCGAAACCTTGGTGCAGACCAACTTTAAGGACTTGGCAAGCGATTTGGCAGATAGCTGGGTTGAAACCTTTGGTGATGCAGAGGAGAGCATGGAAGCCTTTGATAAGACTTTCAAAAAAACCATTGCAAATGCTGTTAAGAACAGCCTTAAGCTGAAGCTCATTGAGCCTGTTGTATCAGATTTCACTGATGCACTTGCAACCTACATGGGAGCGCATGACAACAGCGTGGCAGGCTTTAACTTTGAGTACTGGAAGAAACTCCTGCAAGGTGCTGGAGATAAGTTCACAGAGGGATTGGAGAGCTTTAAGGATTTCTTCGATGATGCAACCGATGAGATAGAGGATGCTTCACTGGAGGGAGATATAAAGGGCGTATCAGAGGAAACGGCAGGCAAGCTGGCTGGCGAGATTACCACATTGAGAGTAAGGCAGGCTGAAATGATTGTTTACCAAAAATCAATGGATAGCTCACTAAGGAGCGTTGACCGCACAATTACCTCATGCTTAAGCAAGTTGAACACCATTGCACAGAACACTGCTTACAACAGGTATCTGTATGAGATTAACAACTTACTTATCTCAATGAAAACAAATACACAATCAGACCCTTTGAGGGCTAAAGGTTTGAACACTTAATAAACGAGTATGGAGCAAACAAGGTTACTGGCTCTTAAGGAGCTTATGCAGGTAGGGCACTGTGCAGAGAGCCGTACAGCAGTGCATAACACCTGCAACAATACGGAACGGCTTATGGGTGTGTACTTCTATTATATCAAGCAATGCACCCAAAAAGATTTCCCCTCTTTGGAGTTCCTGCGTGCCAACTTCGGCACACAGGTAGCTCCTTGGGGTGGCTACATTGATACAAAGGGCAAAGTTAAGGCTTGCAAGAAAAATGTGTTCATTGGTGATGCTGATGCACAGATGGAGGTTGCAGGTTATGATATAGCCCTATGCTGGGTAAGGCACAACAGTAAGCTGGAGGTATGGGTTAAAGACCATGCCCACCTGCATATTGATTGCTTTGAGGATAGTGAGGTTAAGGTGCATATAGAGGGTAAAGGCACAAGGGTATATATTAACACCTACGCTAACAGCAAGGCAGAGATTGAGGGCTTTACAGAGCGTGCTGTGAGCACTATACACGATTGTAAAACATATAAAAAGTAAAGGCTATGGCTTTGGAAGATAAATTAGTGTTGAACCTGCCATTTGACGAGGCAGATGGAGCAACGAAAACATACGACTACAGCAGCAACCGTGCTGATGGTATTGTTGAGAACGCAAAGTTTGAGGCAGGCAAGAGTAACAACTGCATCAATTTTACAGGAGAGGGTACTTGTAAGGTTGAGCGTTCTGTGCTGGATATATCAAGAGCTTTCACGCTTGCTACATTCGTGAAGCTCCACGAACCTGCCAGCCGTATCATTGTAATGCTTAACTATGCTGGCATAGGCAACATATACAGCCTATCTATTGATGTGAAGCCAGAAACGTGGTACTACCTTGCTGTTGTACGCAATGGCACTCACATTGATACGTACCTTAACGGTGCGCTCATAGAGAACGGTGTTGTTAGCACAAGCTGGGGCAACCCTGTTGGCTTTAGCATATCAGAAGATAACTATGCAACACTGCTGGGTAATGCCTGCATTGACGAAACAAAGCTCTATCAAGCAGCATTAACACAGGAGGAGGTACTGGGATTGCTGGATAATACCAAGCAGCTTGCTTTCTACGTTGATGGCATCAACATAAAGGAGCGTTTCGGTGTTTGTGTAAGCAAGATTAAGGGCATTGCAGATAGCCTTAAGATGAAAGAGCCTCTTAAGGTTGATTGGGATGGCTACCACGGTGAGCAGGTTGATTTGAGCAGACCAAGATTTGAGGCACGTGATATTACTGTTGAGTGCTTTATTAAGACAACTGGCGGTAAACTTGCATTTATGCAGGCTGTGCATGATTTCTTTGAGCTTTTCAATACTCCACATACAGATTACTCACAGAACGGCAAGAACGGAGACTTAATGCCACGTGGATTGCATAGGTTCATGGTGGATATACACCCGACCAAGCCTCTTGTTTACGAGGTGTACAAAGAGGACAATGTGGAGGTGGAAAAGGAGTGGAACGACAAGAAGATGATTGGCACGTTCACCCTTAAGCTACGAGAACCCGAACCTATCAAGCGTGTGCTTAAGCACCTGCGCATTAACGAGAACAACAAGCAGGTTACTATTAACCTCACAACGACCAAGATGATAAACGTGTACTGGGGTGATGGTACGACAACACAAGATGTTAGCGGTACTGATGTGGAGCTTACACATGATTACCAGCTTAACGGAGAGTATTTCCCTGTTATCACTGGTGTTGTTGAGGATATTGCTAAGTTTGATACTAACGCTATTATTGTATGGAACAAATTGTAGTTTATAACCGAGCTGGAAAGGTTAAAACTAAGCTATACGCAACCTCTAAGCTCTGTGCTGTAAAAAGTGCAGAGCAAAAGAGGGTGTTGCTTGGTGAGGACACTTTGCAGATACAGACAGAGAGTGTTGAGCCTCTTGATTTGCAGATTGGTGACTACTGCATCATGTACGGCTCACAATATACGCTTAACGCTATGCCCGAACCGACCAAAGAGGGAGAGCACCAGTATAAGACAGACCTCACATTTGAGGGCATCCAATACAAGCTGATAGATGTGCAGTACAGGAATAAAGATGTACTGGGTAACAACACCAGTGGCTCTTTTACCCTTATGGCAGATTTGAGCCTTGCAATGCAGGTACTTATCAACTGCCTTAACTCTCATGCAAAGGCAGAGGGTAGCGGTGAGGTGTGGATGCTTGGCGATTGCCCTAACACGGAATATAAGGAGCTTACATTCAGCAACGAGAACTGCCTTGCTGTGCTGCAACGCCTATGCGGTGAGGATTTGTTCAACATTGAATTTGAGATAGAGCCACTGGGCAACAAGCAGTATAAGCTGCATTTGCGTAAGGCTGGCAGTGTTTTCCCTGCTGCATTTACCTTTGGCAAGGGAGGTGGTGTATATGAGCTTAAGCGTAAGAACGTGGATAGCAAGAACGTGGTTACAAGGCTCTATGTGGAGGGTGGCACACGTAACATAACAACCAAGTACAGGAATGGAGCACAGAGGCTTAGACTGGACGGAGAGAGCTATATACAGCAAGAGAAACCTGTGGCAGCTATGGGCATTAAGGAGGGTGCAAAGCAGTTTGATGATATTTACCCACACAGAAAGGGTACTGTTACGGCTGCTGGTGCATCTATCTTTGAGTTTGTGGATAGCTCCATGTTTGACCTCAATAAAAAGGATAATGAGGGCAATACGGAGTACTTGCAGGATAACACGCCTGCTAAGGTTAAGTTCCTCACTGGAGGCTGTGCTGGCTACGAACTGGAGATTACCAAGTACGACCATGCAACCAAAACATTTAAGGTTAAGGCTTATGAGGATAGCAGGGGCTGGAAGATACCAAGCCAAGACAGCAAGGCGTACCGTATAGCAAAGGGAGATACATACGTGCTGCTTGATATTATTATGCCTCACGACCCTTATGTAACGGATGCAGAGAAAGAGCTGCTGGAGCAGGGTACTAAGTACTACGAGAAGAACAGCCAGCCAAGGGTTGAGTATGAACTTACAATTAAGAGCCTGTACCTTAAACGCAAGTTTGGTGCTGATGGCACAGTGGTAAACCTCTTTAATGTAGGTGATTACATAACCATACGTGATGCAGAGATTGGTGTGGATAAAGCAATACGTATCAAAGAGTTTACACGTAATGCAAGCACAGACCCCTACGACTATAAGGTAACACTTAGTGATGTTGTTGAGGTAAGCATTATTGAGCGTTTGATTTCCGACCAAATAGAAACGGATAAGATTATTGAAATAAATAACCTTACCGACTTGGCAAAGGCACGTGCAAACTGGAGAACAACACAAGAGCTGTTGAACATGGTATTTGATGGTGAGGGGTATTTCGACCCTACACACATAAAACCAAGTTCTATTGAAACCATGATGCTTAGTGTTGGCAGCAGGGCAAGCCAGTTTGTATTGCAGAACATTGTGATAACAGCCAACTCTATAAGCGGAAACAAGCCTAACCCTAACCTCATAACCATACAATCTAATGGTGGTGTGCTCATACACTATGCCATAGAGGATAAGGATAGGAGCTGGAACATACAAGGTGGCTCTGTAACGCTTACTACAGATGGTGCTTACTATGTGTATGCACGATGCGCAAAAGCTGGCAGCACAGGCAGCATTATTATCTCACAATCAAAGATTAACGTGGATGATGGCAATAGTGCAGGCAACTATCACTTTGTTATTGGTGTAATATCCTCAATCTTCAATGGTTACAGAGAGGTTACGCTTACCTATGGTGCTACACGTATCACAGGGCGAACAATCAACTGCGGACGCATTGAGAGCATTGATAAGAAAACTTATTTTGACCTTGATAACGGTGAGATAGGTGGTAAGATACGCTTTACATCTGGGAACGGTACAGACAGGCTTGTAAGTGAGCTGGAGGGTGATGTTAATGGGCATACACAAGACCTTAATGCGCTTACCTCTGCTGTTGGCTCACAGGGCGAAACGCTTAATGGGCTTACAGAGCGTGTAGGTGAGCAGGGCGATAGTATTAACACGCTTAACAATACTACAGAGCTGCTTAAGCAAGAGGTTAGTGAGAACGGTACATCTTTAGGTGAGCTTAATGCGCTGGTTAATGGGCAGGGCGAAACTCTACATGGTGTACAGGACACGCTTAACTCACTGAAAGACCAAGTAGATGGAACTGTAGAATACTGGTATGGTGAGGTTGCACCTACAGATAGTAATTACCCTGCATCCGAATGGGCACATGATAAGAAAGATGAACACTTGGGCGATATATACACAGATACAAAAACTGGTACGGAGTACAGATATAGCATTAAGTATGATGCTGGTATGCGCAACCCTACATATTACTGGCAGGAGATTGCAAGCAGCGGTATAGGAACAGCCATTAAAACGGCAAATGATGCACTGGCTGCTGCTGGCTTCAAGAGCCATGTGTATGTTACAGCAAGCGACAAGAATACACCACCTGCTACATATAAGGTTGGTGATTTGTGGCTCATGCTTGATACGTGCAAGATGAAGTATTGCGTTAAAGATAGCGATGGTGTGAGCTACAGAGCAACAGACTGGAAAGATGCAGGCTATACGGATGATACTACAGCAAACAAGGCACTTGACGAGCTTAAAAACTTGGCAGATGATAGCGTTATTACACCAGCAGAGAAACTGGAGCTTAAAACAAAATGGCAGGAGCTTAATGCTGATTACGGTGTGTTGCAAACAGAACTTGTTAATGCTGGTATATCACAGCCTGCGTTATTAACGGCTTATACAAGCCTAAATACGTATGTAAGTAACCTGCTAAATGATATGGATAAAAACAGCTCTGTAAGCAGGGATGAGTATAACACTAAGTTCCAAGTATATTACACCGAGAGGGCAAACGCACGCAAGAAGCTCACAGAAACCAAAACACAGGTGTTTATTACTACCAATGTAAGTACAAAACCAGCAGACAAGTACAAAAAGGGTGACTTGTGGCTCATGCTTGACACATATAAAATCAAAATCTGCATTAAGGATAGTACAGGCAGTTATAAGGCATCTGATTGGGGTGACGCTGGATATACGGACGATACACAGGCACTAAAGGCATTAAGCCAGTTAAGCGACTTGGCAGCAGACAACAAGGTTACACCAGCAGAGAAGCTGATGCTTAAGGGAGAGCTGAACAACATAAGGGCAGACTTTACACAGACAGCATCTAAGGCAACAACAGCAGGTGTTACCACAACCAAGTATGAGGAGGTATTTAATGCGCTGGTTAAGTACGCAAACAACCTGCTTGCAAATATGAACAGCACCAGTACAGTAAACAGGGATGCTTACAACAAGTATTTTGCCAATTACTATACAGAGCGTGCCAATATCATTGATGCAATAGCACAGAAAAAGGTAGATGATGTCGAGATTGGGCAGGGCAACTACATTGCTAACGGTGCTTTTTTTGAGAGTACTAAGGGCTGGTCGTGGGCTGGTGTTGATACCAACCTAACAGCTAAGATGAAAGAGACAACAAAATCAGACCTTAACCGAGTTAAGACAGATTATACATATCTTACATCTTTGGCAAAAAATAAAAGTGTGCCAATACCTACTGCTTACACAAACAGTTACATTATACTTATGGCGTATGTAGGTAATCTGTTATCTGATATGAGCAGTACAACCAAGGTAGATACAGTGTATTATAACAAGGTGTTTACAGATTATGAGAGCAATAGGGATAGCCTTGCAACAACATTAAGGAACAAAGGCTTACAGCCATTCATGTTTCTATCTGCAACAAAACTTGCAGGAGATTGTGAGCTATATATGGATAGTACAATGGGCAGTGTGTTAAGGATGAGCAAAAGCAACACAAGTAGGCTATCTTTCCTTATTACACGCTTCGCTAAGTTCAATGGTAACATTATGCTACCAAACAACAAATTCCGAGCAGGTGTAAAATACACGTTGGCTTTTTGGGTAAGAGCTAACAAGGATTTGGAGCTTAATGTTGGCTTTATGGAGAGTGCAGGACAAAAGCCAGTGGCTAAGTATGTGCCTTTCCATGCTGGCACAAGCTGGAAGCGTATAGTGTACACATTTACAGCTAATGAGCAGCAGGTGGAGGATATTGCACTACATATCCGTGGAGAGCAAACAACAACCTATGAGTGGCTGATGTTTACCAAGTTCGTGCTTGTGGAGGGTAACAAAGCACCCGAATGGACTGGCAGTAGCCAAGAGTTCCTTGCACAGGTACAGGCTAACAAAGATACTCTTAAGGCTATTACAGATAATTACACAGAGATAAATGGAGGCTTGATATTATCCACTTTCCTCAAACTTGGAGCTATCCTAAAAAATGGTAACTGGACGGAGAGTGCAGGACTTAAGGCTATGCTGGATAATGCCAATGAGATTGCAGCCTACTTCGGTGGCACGTATGCAGAGGCACTGGCAGGCAAAAAGGAGGATATGACGGTTATATACCATAACGGCAAATTCAAAGCACTGGATGCAGAGATTAAGGGTAAAATCATTGCAACAAGCGGAGAGTTTACTGGTACGCTTAACGGTGTCGAGGGAACATTTAAGGTGCTTAAGGCTGTTGATAAAAATGGTAATACAAAGGCTTCTATTTACTTTAGCGCAAGTGATAGTTGTCTTACCTTTGAGGGTGATATGCAGCACCAAGGTAACTTGAATGGCAGAAGCTTACGTTTCCTCTCCTCTGATATATGGTGTAGAGGTAGATTCGGACACATTGCTAAAACCATAGCAGTAGTTAAAGGCTCATATATGTATGTTTACCCGAAAGGTGTAGATAACAACGGTGTCTATGTTAGCCTTAAGAGCAACAAGACAACTGATGGGCAAATATACTACTATATACCGCTATACGGTGATGGTACGAGAAATGAATGGGCTGGTATGCCTATTGATATAGTCGTACTTAATGTTACAAAAAAGTACTACTATGCTTTTACTGGCATGGAAACTGGCAAAGAATGGCGTGTTATCAATGGTAATGATAAGTTTAGTGATGTTTACTTCTGCGATATTGGAGGATGGCATAATTTGGTAGGAGGTGAGAGCCTTTCCTGTGTATATGTAAACCCAAAATTCCTTAACCCAGTGCCTTCATCTAACTCTATTGGTAGAGGTATCTTCTGGAGTGGCGAAAAAGATTTGAACTGGTAAAAATATAGGTAGAAAGGCTTAAAAGTTGGGCAAATGAGGGCATAGTTCAACTTTTAAGCACTCAAAAGCGTGTATATTACGCACGCTTTGACTACTTTTGAGGGCGCATTTTAATTTTAGTTATAAAAACTATGAGTAAAGAAAGCAATTACGTAACGGAAACAATGTTCGTTAGCCGTATCACCTGCAAGGGTAAGGTGGAGAGCTTAGAGCATGGTTTTAGGCTAAAGGATGAGCAACCTTTTAGCGTATATATCAGACCGAAAACGCTAACCACAATGGAGCGTGATGTGCTGCTTAACTGCAAGCTCTACAAGGAGGATGCAGCAAGCGAAGTGCCAGTGCCTCTGTTTGGCTGGGTAGAGTTGGAGGTGGTAGAGATTGCACCGAGTGCATCCCTGCTTAGTAATTATGACATCTACTGGGGAGCTGGAGATTACGGTGTACCAGTGTACGATGAGTAAGTAACGATTAAAATATATAGATATGGGACTTTTAATTGGCGTGGGCAATACAGACCCACAGTTTCCTTATACCAGCCTTTGGTACGGTATCAAGATTAACTTGAACCACGGAGGCAAGGACACAAAGGATGGCAAGATTGAGCGTGTAGGCAACCTTGATTTGCACCGACAGCTTCCTATCCAAAAGAAGATTAGGCGATTTGTAGCTAATGCAGATGGCAGTGTAAACTACTGGCTTGGTGCAGATGATAGCACCAAAAAGGAGGGTGGCGGTAACGCTAACCTCAATGGTACAGATGGCAATGTGCTGCTGTATAAGCCCGATTACTACAGACGCATGGAGTTCGATAACGGCTACCTGCTGGTTGCTATCAGTGAGGTTGCACTGCCAGGCTTTGTAAAGATGAAAGAGCAGGCACGCTCACCTTGGTTTGCTACAATGAACCGCAAGACGGACACGCCTGCCTCTGTGTGCTGCTTAACTTGGGGCAGCGATGGCAAACCTAAGCGTGATGAAAGCGGACTGCTGGTATTTACAAGCAATGCTGCTGATTATCGTGGTGGCATTAACGATACTTCACGTGATGGCACTAACAAGAGTGAGCTGGGTATGCCTGCTTGTAATATGAGCAAGGCAACGGTACGTGCAAAGTTTAAGAAGCTCAATGCTGATATGACCTGCCACGGTGGAGGTTGGCGTTTCCGTGAAGAAATGAGCTGGCTCATGGCTATTGAGTTCGGTTCGCTTGATTCACAGGCTACCTACACAGCAGAGAAAACAGAAGATGGCTTTGCACAAGGTGGTATTGGCGCACAATCTGTAGATTGGGGTGAGTGGAGTACATTTAACAACAACCGACCATTTATCCCTTGTGGTATCACTGCCAAGCTGGGCAACAATACTGGTAGGGTATCATACACTATCAAGAACTGGAAAACTGGCACAGATAAGGAAATCTTTGTGCCAAGCTACAGAGGTTGGGAAACTCCACAGCAGTACTTGTGGGAGGAGAACGATGATGTTATTATTTGGCACGGCAAACCGTCTGATGGTGACACAAGCCTCTTGTATGTATGCGAGGATGCAACCAAGTTTACTACGCCAAGCGATACATCAACAGCAGTGCCCGATGGTTACAAGGAGGTTGGTGCATTACCACGTACCAGTGGCTATATTGCTGCAATGGCTGTAGGTAACGGCTGGAGCTGTCCTACAAGTGTAGCAGGTGGAGCATCCAATAAGAACTACGGTGATTACTACTGGTATCCTACTGTTACTGATGATAGCGGTTGGGGCTGGTATCAGCTCCTCTCCTGTGCTGATGCGAATAGTACGGGGAGTGCGGGTGTCCGCTGTGCGACTGCGGTTAGTCGTGGTGCGAGTACGAATACGAATTGTGGTTTCCCCTTTGTGCAAGAAATTGCAAAGGCAGCTTAAGCAGGGAAGATGGAGGGGCAACGCAAGAAGCCCTTCCGTCACCGAGGCGATTTTTGAGAGTAAAATAATGGCAGTTAAAAAGTAAACCAATTTAATTGCAGAGCAAGAAACGAAACGGAATGCGGTGTTTATGGGGAACAGCTCCTCTCCTGTGCTAATGCGAATAATACGGAGAATGCGGGTGTCCGCTGTGCGAATGCGAATAATCGTGGTGCGAATACGAATACGAATTATGGTTTCCCCTTTGAACCGTTAAAAAGGTTTTTCACTTTTCCCCAGCAATGGGGTTTCACAGTAACACTGCAAACCATGCCACACAAGAGGCAGCAGCGTATCAAAATTCGCTTTGGCTGCTGCTGGCAAAATAATATGGGATTAAGACTGGGCTGGTAGAGTGTGCCAAGAGGCACAAGTGCGAACGCTCTGATTAAGACAAATGGCACATAAGATATATTGTATTTATTGGCAAATCCGAGACCCCGAAAACGTGTGTAGGGCTACCTACTTAACTATTAGAGGCAAGGGTAAGCGATACGATGTACAGAGGCTCATAGAGAAAGGTTACATTGATGCACTGGATGGTGTTTGGGAACTGCTGGAAACAGAAAGCTATGTACCCAGCAAATACCACAGCAAGACTATCTTTGATGGCAAGTGGCGAGAACTTAAGATTGCACCACTTTACCCAGATAGGATAATACACCACTGCTTGATAGATGTGTTAGAGCCGTACCTGTATAAAATCTTTATAGCCAATACCTACGCTTGCATAAAAGGCAGAGGTATTCACCGTTGTCTGTACGACCTAAATAAGGCTTTGCAAACAGATTTCAAGGGTACTAAGTATTGCCTAAAGATAGACGTGAGGCACTATTACGATAGTATAGTGCATAGCATCCTAAAAGCCATTTGCGCTAAGTATATTGGTGATAAGAGGGTGCTTAATTTGATATACACTATAATAGATAGTACAGAGGGAGACGTGGGCTTGCCTATTGGATTCTTAACCAGCCAGCACTTTGCGAACCTCTACCTAACACCATTCGACCACTGGATAAAGGAGGTTGTGGGTGTGCGCTATTATTATAGGTATATGGACGATATAGTTATATTGAGCAACAGCAAGCTAAAGCTGCATTACATACTGGAGCAGATAAGAGAATATTTCTCTGCCAAGCTCCAACTGGAGATAAAAGCCAACTGGCAGATATTCCCAGTAGATGCACGCTCAATAGATTTCGTTGGCTACAAGAGTAACCACTACAACATACTGGCACGTAAGAGCATCCTGTATAAGTTCTTTGAGAACCTGCGAGAGCTTGCCAAGAGGTATGAAGATGTGGAGGTTACAGAGGCAGAGATTATCAATTTGCTTAGTTGTCATGTTGGATGGCTACAGCATTGCAGTGATGAACACTTTGCCGTATTAAGAGATTATATGTTCAAACAATTTAAGTTAAAAAGAATGAGTAACAGATTAAGCAAGGGCATCCACAGCGATAGCGTGCAGCCCACATTCGATGTTATCGACAAGGTAAAGGGCACTACCCTTTACAACTTTAACCAGCACTACGTTGAGGAGGTGCAGCAGGATGGTTCAAAGAAAAAGGTTAATGAGTACGACAGCCTGCGTGTTGACTACCCAGTTAATGCCAACACTGTTTTTGAAACGCTCATTACTGCAAAGTACCCGAACAACCAAGAGAGCAAGCTGTTGAACGACTTCAACGCTGCTGTAGCTGGTATTGAGGATGAGAGCAAGAAGAAGCCATACCTTGATTTCTTGCAGATGCGCAAGGAACTCCACGCTATGGTTGATGCTGATTGCCAAAAGTACAACTATCCTATGCAGTAAGAGGAGTGGAACAGGAAGAAATAGATTTTGCAGACCTCTCCATGCAGGGAGAGGCTGCAAGCTCCTGTGCCATGCCAAGCGGTGATTACCCCAGCATTGATGAGGTAATAAACAAGCCTATTTGGGTTACAGGCTTCTCACAGCTTGATACGGTTGCAGGAGATGGGCGTGGGTTGATAAAATTCAGATGGGAGCGCAACAGTGCAGAAACTGCATTTTTCACTTCATCCAAGAAACTCATGAGGGTTGTCACCAACGCTGGGGCACGCTTTCCTTTTCACACAATCATTAAGGTTACAATCACACGTGATATGTGTGGCTTTGAGTTCAGAAGTGCCAAGGAAACGGTTACTGATGAGGATAGGCAGAACCTTGAATATTATAGAATTAAAAAGAAAAGTTACCTAAAGCAAAGGAGATAACAGTTATGGAGTACATTTTTGCTGGAACTGGCTATATGCTGGTTATTGTAGTGGTTGCTTGCCTGCTGGTGCTGGTGGCAATGGGAATTGACCTTGTAAGCGGTGTAAACAAGGCACGTATGCGAGGTGAGGTAAGGAGTAGCTACGGACTTAAACGTACCGTAAGCAAGTTTATTATGTATGAGGGTGGTATGGTAATTGCAGCAGGTATTGATTTGCTGATACACTACTGCAAGCTGTTCCCTCTGTTGCATATTGACATCCTGTATGGCGTGCCTCTTGTTACTTGCTTGCTTGGCATCTTCCTGCTTATAGTGGAGGGTATTTCGGTACGAGAAAAAGCAGACGAGAAAACACGTTTGGAGTTATCTAAGGCAGAGCACGTGGCGCAACTGGCTACCAAGATGGTAAACAAAGATGAGCTGGTGGAGGCACTTACTGCTGCAATTATTAACGCTGCAAAGCATAAAGAGTAAAGACAATGAAGATACTTATAGACAACGGACACGGAGTAGATACTGCTGGCAAGCGTTCACCCGATGGGGTTTTCCGTGAATACAAGTTTGCACGTGAGGTAGCTGCTGATGTAGTAGAGCAGCTTAAGGCTCTTGGCTACGATGCGGAGCGCATTGTTACCGAGGAGCAGGATATTTCCCTGCAAGAGCGTTGCAAGCGTACTAATGCTGTATGTGATAAGCTGGGAGCAGCCAATGTGCTGCTGGTTAGCGTACACGTTAATGCTGCTGGTAATGGGCAGTGGATGCAGGCGCAAGGCTGGAGCTGTTACACCAGTAAGGGGCAAACAAAGGCAGATAAGCTGGCAGACTGCCTGTATGATGCAGCCAAAGATGTGTTGGTTGGCAAGCGTTTGCGAACTGACTACACGGATGGGGATGCAGATATTGAGGCTGGTTTCTATATCCTTAAGCATACCAAGTGCGCTGCTGTTCTTACCGAGAACCTTTTTATGGATAACAAGCAGGAGGTCAGCTACCTTATGAGCTTGGAGGGTAGGAATGCCATTGCAAGGTTGCACGTGGAGGGTATTATTAACTATGTTAAGAAGTACGGCAAATGAAAAGAGTAACATTCTTGCTCCTGTTGGCTCTGCTGCTGGCTTGCGTTGGTTGTGCAACGCATAAGGTTGTAGAGCCAACCATACAGGACACAACAGATACAATAGCCCAACATGAGCAGCATGATTCGGTTATTGTACGTGAGAGATTGGTAAAGGTAGAAGTACCTGTGCCAGTGGTTAAGATTGAGAGAGTAGTGCCAAAAGATACTGCCAGCACGCTTACAGATGGCATCTATACCAGTAAGGCGTGGGTTAGGGACGGTTTACTTTTCCACTCTCTATTTACAGCACCCGATGCAAAGGTTAGCGGTAAGGTGCAGGTGGCAGATACAACCAAGGTGAGCAACAAGCGTAAGATTATCACAATTACCAAGAGGATAACCAAAACCAAATACAAGGAGAAGCCTCTTAACTGGTTTGATAGTTTACGCCTGTGGGTAGGCACATTAACCATTATTGTTATATGTGTATCAGCTTTGATGTATCTGTTGAAGTTGAAATTTGGTAAAAAATAGTTTTAATCGTAATTATTTTGATGCGTGCCAAACGGTTTGGGAAAATAGTTTGGCTTTTCTTCTTTATTTTAATTATTGTGTAGTACCTTTGCAGCGCAATACTCCTGCTGGAGCATAAGCATTTCGGTTTTTGTGCAGTTGTGTTACAAATGTGGCACAGATTTAGCACATGAGGGATATAACCTGCTGATTATAGGCAAAACACCTGTATAGCAGTTCTCTTTCCTAAACCTTTGATCCG